>OHAT01002503.1_pt1 | contig 13597 bp, 10 predicted proteins | sample 1577141 | NCBI WGS metagenome assembly OHAT01 (sample SAMEA3541578, study PRJEB24748) | human gut metagenome | biome: human gut; feature: human-associated habitat; material: faeces | place: China | collected 2012
GGATAGTGTGGAACTGTAAATTTCCGATAGAATAGCATGTACGATATATTGTATCTTTTCAAGGGAATGTTGGTTGGTTTAATGGTGTCAATACCATTAGGTCCGATGGGTGTATTAATTATCCAGAAAACCTTGCATAAGGGTGCGCTATCAGGTTTTATTGCCGGAATGGGAGCTGCCTCTGCGGATTTCTTTTACGCTTCGGTGGCGGCATTCGGGTTGGGATTCGTGATTAATATCGTACAGGCTCATGAGTTGTTACTACAAATTATTGGAGGGATATTCCTGATCGTGATAGGATTGAAGATTTATTTCGACAACCCGATACGGCAGATTCGCCAGCGTCGTCAGGGACGGGTGAGCAAAACCGGACTTTTGGGTGATTATCTCTCGCTTTTTTTTCTGACGGTTTCCAATCCCATTACGGTGGTGGTGTTCATGGCGGTTTTTGCCGGGATGTCGGTGTTCGGGGAATCGTCTTCTTTACTGGGTGAGGTGTTGGTGGTTGCCGGTGTGTTATTGGGCGGTGGCGTATGGTGGTATACGCTTTCCACGCTGGTGAATATTTTCCGGAAGAAATTCCGTTTGCGCGTACTTATCACTATCAACCGGGTATCCGGGATGATAATTACTATATTGGGGGCTTTGGTTATTCTTTCTGCTTTTGCCCCGTTCAAGAATTTAGTGATTCAGTGATTATTGTTTTCCTGAATCTTTCTCAATTCAATAATATCGTATAAATCTTTAGGGCGTCCTGCCTTGATTTTGCTGTTGATCAAATCATTGAAAGCGATTACTTCGTAGGAAATTTTTTTACCGTCTATTTCGTTGGTGGCGGTGTATCTTTGTTTATAACATTCATCAAAACTTCTACCGGGATTGAATGATGTAATTAATTCGATGTCAATAATAGGACTTATTTTTATAGAGATGTTTTGTTGTCCGGTTTTTACTTCTTGGGGGAAATCATCGAATTCGTATCCAAGTTCATTTAAAGCATCTTTTAGCGCAATGAGATTTACCGGAGTCGTGTCAATCCAAAAATCAACATCTGCGGAATGACGTTGGTAACCGTAAAAGTTGACTGCTCCTCCCCCAACCATTAGCATTTTAACCCTGTATTTTTGAGCTAAGGCTATGAACATCCATACATCTTCTTCAAAGTTTGGGTTCATTTTGTACGCTTTAGTATGAAATTGTTTGTTTTCTCTTCACGTTTTGTTTGAAACTTATTGATCTCGGCCATTAAACGCAGAAAGAATACAAACCTTTCGTTAGGTGTTCTTTCCTTGGCCTCACGATCTCGTCTGGCTTGACTTTCTTTTTTTGTTTCAAATCTGATCTCCATGGGTACAATCCTTTATCTATACAAATATAGGTATATATTTTTGATTAATCATTTTCAACTTTCAATTTTCCATCCTCGATTGAAAATGTCGCGAGTCGCCCCACGCGCCATAGGCTACTTCGCAGCCGCTTTTAAGGATGCTTTCTTCCAGTTTGCGCATGGATTCTGCCGCTCCTTCATGGATGCCCGGTTTGTTCTCGTAGAGTTTATAAAGGGTTCGGTTTGTCGTGGGAGTAATATTGGGCATGACAACGTTAGCTCCTATTTCCAGCGCTTTTTCCCGACCGTCCGCTTGTATGGCTTGCAAGGCGGTGGTTGCCGCGATATTGATGTCCGGCATGAGTAGGCGGAGGGCAGCTACCATGTGGATAGACAGGCGTAGGCGTTCTTCCAAGGGGAGTAACAAGTGGCGGTGTTGATATAACGGGGTGGCGTGGTGTTCCAGATAGGGACCCATGCCCACCATGTCGATATCCATGGATTGTAGAAACAATAAATCATTTGCCAAATCGGTGATGGTCTGAAAGGGAAGACCAATCATGACTCCGGTTCCCGTTTGATAACCTGTTCGTTGTAACCTTTCCAAGCATTTTAAACGGGTGGCGTGGGAATGTAGCGCGTTGTTCGGGTGGATTTTCGCGTAAAGTTCCGGGTTGGAAGTTTCGATACGTAGCAGGTAACGGTGTGCGCCCGCGTCAAACCAACGCTTGTACGTGTCTTCCGTTTGTTCCCCGAGGGAGAGCGTGATTCCCAGTTCGTTATTACTGTTTTTTTTGATTTCTTTTAATAAACGGGTGATGCGCTCCGTGAATTCCCGGTCGGAACGCTCCCCACCTTGAAGCACGATAGAACCGAACCGGTGCGTGTACGCGAAATCTGCCGCCTCGAGGATTTCCTCGTCCGATAAAGCATAACGTGCCGTTTCCGTGTTTGATTTCCGGATACCGCAATAGAAACAGTCTTTGGTGCAGATGTTGGATATCTCGATTAACCCCCTCAAGTACACCTTGTTCCCGATGGTTTGATTTTTTATTTCTTTTGCTTCCGCGTAGAGCCGTTCTTCATCTTCTCCCCGGCAAATCAACATCTTTTCCAGTTTCTCTATCATGTGTGAGTTTATAAAGTTTATAAGGTTCGTAAAGTTTATAAGGTATTTTACAAACTTTATGACGGGAAAGGCTTAGCCTTTTCTAAGAACAAATTTAGTAAAATCAACTCTTTTTCCTACTTTTGTAAAAAGGAAAATTAAGGTGATAAGGAACTTTATAAACTTTATGCACCTTATAAATTTTATAAACTGCTTTGACTATGGTGAAAAGAATTGCGTTAATCATATTGGGTGTTGTTCTCTTGGGGGGAATCTTGGTTGCGTTATGGTGGGTGAACGAGCGGGAGCGGGATGCTGATGTCCCGAAAGAGTCGTTTATTCCTTATAATTCTGCCGTGGTGGTTAATGTAAATTCCAACGCGAAGCTGTCACCTAAAATCGAGAAAGCTTTCGAGAAAGAGATAGCGGCATACAAGTCCGGTTTGGCGCACCGGGTGGTGGATACTTTGTTGAAGCAACGTTTGGTTGATTCTGCTTCATGCGTGCTGGCGTTTCGGGTAGAGGGGAAACAGGCTGTTCGTGGTCTGTACGTGTTGAGCAGGAGCGGGATGTTTGCTCGCGGAGAGGTAAATAATTTGTTGTCGAAGATGTTTTCGACGGGGGAAATACAGGAACGGAAATACGATAACCGGTATTTGTACTCCGTGAGGCGGGGAAAAGAGAGCGTGTGCTATGCCGTGATTGGCGGTATGGTGCTCGTGTCGGATTCCGAGTTGTACGTGGAGGACGCTGTCAAACAATTGAATGACAAGAGCGAGGGTAAGAAAGATGATGCGCCCCGTTACGCGAACGTGAACCGTTATTTTTCAGCGGGGGCGGGATTGAACGTGTTTTTGAATACGACCTGTTTCACGGATGTATTGCCGCTGTTGTTGCAGAAAGATTTTATATCCAAGCAAACCGATGTATCCAAATGGTTTCAATGGGGGGCTTTGGACGGGGATGTCAGTGCTGATGGAATCAGTTTTAACGGATTCATGCATTGCGACGGTTTGCGAGCCTCTTATCCTGCCGTGTTGAAAGGTCAGACACCTAAGACATCGCGTTTGGACGGGGTGTTGCCTGTCGACGCGAAAAGCGTGAGTTTCTTGACGTTGAGTGACGTGAAGCTGTATTTGGATGCTTTGGATACCTATCGTTACGGGGCGGGTAAAGCGGAGAGGGTGCGGAAGCGGAAGCAGGAATTTGCCCGTCTGTTCGGGGAGAAGAGCGAGGTAGAATGGCAAAATCTGTTGAAAGGAGAATGGGGAAAAGGGGTGCTTGCCTATGACGCGTCCCGGAAAAAAGATGACGGGGTAATTGTCGTGCACGTGAAAGCGGGAAGCCTCGCGAAAGAGTTGCTCGACAGGATGCTGAAATCGTATGCGGCAAAAACGGGAGTTGGTGACGGTTCTTTAAAATGTACTTTTCAACTGGATAAAGATAAAACGGTCGGTTATTTCAAAATGCCCGTGCCGGATTTTGCCGGGGTGATGTGGGGCTATATGTTTGACGATATCGCGACGAATTACGTGCTGGTGGAAGATAATTATGTCGTTTTTGCTTCTTCCGAGCGGGCGATACAATCTTTTGCCAAAGATTATATGCGTCGGTTGAGCGTGCGGGATCAAGAATGGTACAAGAAATTGCGAGTCAAGTTGTCGGCGAAGTTCAATTGGATGTATTTGTCGGAGATGACTTCCATGTTGCCTTATTACGAGAATATAACGAAAGGGGTGTTGCATGCTCTGTTGGAACGGAATAAAGAGAATATGGAGGTATTTTCCTCTTTAGCGTTACAGTGGGTATGCGAGGGCAGTATGTTCTATCACACTTTATTCTTGAGCACGGAAGAGGTGGAGCAAAAGCAGGCTCAAGTGATGTGGCAGACCAAACTGGATAGCAAGCTCACGATGAAGCCTGCTATCGTGACAAATCATAACACGAGAGAACGGGAACTTTTCGTGCAGGACGAGAGCAATACGATTTATTTGATCAATGACGTGGGGCGTATCCTTTGGAAGTTGCCGATAGAGGGGAAGATTAACAGTGAAATTTATCAAGTGGATATGTTCAAGAACGGGAAATTGCAATATCTTTTCTCCACGCCGACTCATCTTTACTTGATAGACCGGAACGGGAATTATTTGCCCCGTTATCCGTTGGCGTTCAAATTTCCTTGCGAGCGGGGTATTTCGATAGCCGATTACGAGAACAACAAGAATTACCGGATTTTTGCCCCGGGAGCGGATCATAATATTTATCTCTACGAGTTGTCGGGTAATTTCGTGAAGGGATGGGATACGCCGAAAAGTGATAATGATATTGTATCGAAGATTTATCATTTTCGGGTAGAGGGAAAAGACTATATCGTGTTTGCCGATCGTTATCGTTTGTATATCCTTGACCGACGCGGAAAAGAGCGGGTGAAGATATCTACCTTGTTGAATTTACCGATGAACACGATGCTCTACTTGACCAAGCAGGGAGGAAATTCCCGGATTGCTTTCCCGGACGCTAACGGAGAGATTTTGTTGGTCGATCTCCGGGGAAACCTGCAACGGGTGAAGGGGGAAAAGATGACAGGCGGTGGCTGGCTGAACGTGGAAGACGTGAATAGTGACGGACGGGACGAGTTCGTGTACACGTCGGGAAATACTTTGCGAGTATATGACGGTCAAGGGAAGTTGCTGACAGAACGCCAATGGGATAATGCCGCGTTGGGCTACCCGTACACCTATCGTTTCTCCGCCAGAGATGCACGAATCGGTCTATTGGACGAGCGAGGGGAGCGTTTATTCCTGCTTGATATGAAAGATATGTCAAAAGGATTCCCTATTCGCGGAAATTCACCTTTTTCAATCGCTTTCTTCGATCAGGGAAATGCTTCCGGGTTCTACTTGTTTGCCGGGAGTGACGGAAATCATATTATAAAATATAGGGTGCAACGATAAAAGTTATATATTTGTTCAAGTTTTACGAAAGTCGGTGATGTTATGAGTCGTGGTAATAATTTTGATACTTTTTTCAAATCTTTTTTCAATCCGGTTTGTTTGTTTATCGAACGGGTAATGGGAGAGGAAGAAGGAGTTACCGACTTGGCTCAAGACGTTTTTTTGAAGGTGTTCGAACGATGGAAAGAATTTGACTCGGAGGAGAATGCGAAAGCTTTTTTATTTGTTTCTGCCCGTAATATTTGTTTCGATCGGTTGAGGCGAAAACAAGCGGAGAGTAATTATGTTTCCCGTTATTTACAAGAAAATGAATTTAAGACTTCTACCTTTTTGCAAGAGGTGATGCGTCAGGAAACTTTTCGTATTCTTTATTCAGCTATCGATAGTTTGCCGGAACAAACCCGGCAGGTGATTTTATTGGGGATGGACGGGAATTCCAATCAAGAGGTGGGGGAATTGCTCGGGGTGTCGATTAATACGGTTAAGACGTTGAAAAAGAATGGATATGCTGCACTTCGGGAAATATTATCTAAAGAATATTTAGTCTTGTTATTGATTTTGTTGGGAGAATTTTAAAAAAAATTCCTTCTTCATTCACCCGTTTTTTGGGAGGTTACGTCTTTACTTGTAAAATAATGACACATGAAGGAAGATTTAATAGATACGTTTAAAATTTCTCGTTTGGTTGCTGCGGATATAGCCGGATGTCTTGACGATACGGGACGTCGTGAATTGGATGCGTGGCTTCGAGAGTCTGATGAAAATCAGGCCGTTTATCGGGAGATAAGGGGGGATTTCGAGAAAGGAAAAAGGCAATGGCCTTATTCCGAGAGGCAGGTGGAGCAACAGTTGGCGATGTTTCATCGGTACAGGCGGAAGAAGATTTCTCGTGGAATTGGTGTTTGGTGGCGATATGCGGCGGTGTTGGTATTGCTACTTGGCATAGCCGGAGTGATTCGTTGGCAAGCGGGTAGTAGAGAGAGGGAAAAAGAGCTTGTTCCCATTCAAATGGCTCAAGGAAATGCCGTGTTGGTTTTATCAACGGGTGAGAGAATCGCGTTGGATGATACGCTGCGCTCGGTGAGAGGAGAGGCATCCGTGGATATTCGGGTTGCCGATCAAAAGGTTTCTTACCGGAAAGAGAATGAGTCTGCGCTTGAGCAAGTGTATAATACACTCGTAGTTCCTCGTGCCGGAGAGTTTAAAGTGGAGTTGGCTGATGGGACAAACGTGTGGTTGAATGCGCAAAGCGAGTTGCGGTATCCAGTGCAATTTTGTGGTAAACAGCGGGTTGTTTATCTGAAAGGAGAGGGGTATTTCGAGGTGGCTTCTGATCGGGAGAAGCCTTTTATAGTGAAGACTTTTTCGGATGTTGACATAAGAGTGTTGGGGACAAAATTCAATGTATCGTCTTACGAGAATGATGCCTATGTGACGACCACGTTGGCGGAGGGGAGTGTGGAAGTGATTATGCCGGAAGAAAGCGTAAAGATTTCTCCCGACGAGCAGTTGGTGTTCAATAAAAATGATAATTCGTTCCGCCTTCGTGAAGTGGATGCATCTATTTATTCCGCGTGGAAGGATGGTCTTTTTATATTTGAAGATCAACGGTTAGAACAGATTATGGAGCAATTGAAACGCTGGTACGAGATGGATGTATTTTATTCCGGTGAAGAGGTGAAGAACTATCAATTCTCGGGTGATTTGAAAAAATATGACGGCTTCGAGAAGATTGTAAAAATGTTGGAAGAAGTGGCGGGTGTGAAAATAGATATTAAAGGTAAATGTGTAACAATCGGGGCTAAATAGAAAAACGGAAAGGCTCCTACCCCTTTCCGTTTCATGAACATTTAGTCCATAATTATAAATTCAGTATTACAAAACTATGAAAAAAAAGCGAATGTATGCATACCTTCGGGGAAGGTGCGTGTTAAAAAATTGTAAGATTATGAGATTTGGAATTTATTTGTTGTTGTTGACCACGTTTGTCGCGAATGCCAATGGTTTTTCCCAGAATACTAGGGTTACCTTGGATTTGAAACAGCGTTCGATGCTGGAAATTATTCAAGAGTTGCGCAAGACGTTTGATTATCGTTTTCTGTACAAGGGGGAAGATTTGGAAAAGTGTGGAAAACGAGATTTGAAAGTGAAAGATGCCGAGGTTGATGAGGTAATGAATCAGTTGTTGTATGGTACGGGATTGACTTGGCGGTTGGAAGATGGTGTAGTATTAATAAAAGCATCGCAAGCAAAGGCTGTGGAACAGGAAAAGAAATCTATTCGTTTGAAAGGATTCGTGTACGACACGAAAAAGCAACCGATTCCGGGAGTGACGGTGAAGGTATCCGGTGTGGCCTTGGGAACGTCCACGAATGCAGACGGGTGGTTTGCTTTGGATTTACCCATGCTGAAAGGGACGTTGGAATTTTCTTTTATCGGTATGAAGACGAGAGCCGTGACGTACACGGGACAGAAAGTGATAAACGTGGTGCTGGAAGAGGACGTGAGCCAGATGGAGGAAGTGGTGGTAACGGGATACCAGAAGATAGAACGTCGTAAATTGACTTCTTCTATCACGACGGTGGATATGGATCGCTTGAAAATGGTAAACCAGCCGAGTATCGACAAGTTGCTGCAAGGGCAGGTGCCGGGTATGACGATCGTGAGCACGAGCGGTGCCCCGGGTGCTGTTCCGCAAATCCGGATACGGGGTACTTCCACGATTAGCGGGAACGTGCAGCCGTTGTGGGTGGTAGACGGTATCGTGCTGGAAGACCCGGTAGACGCGAACGTGGACGATTTGCTGAATAACCGGAACTTGATCGCTTCCGGTATCGGGGGTGTGAACGTGGATGATATCGAGTCGATCAACGTGTTGAAGGACGCGGCAGCCACGGCTATTTACGGTACGCGTGCGGCAAACGGTGTCATCGTGATTACCTCGAAGAAGGGAACGGCGGGGAAAACCCGTGTGACTTATAACGGTAGCGTGAGCGTGGGAATGCGTCCGAAGTTGAAAGACGCGTATATGTTGAACTCGAAGGAACGGGTGGATATTAACATGGAGATGTTGGAAAAAGGATTGCTGAAGGCAAATTCCAATAAAGCGGGCGAATACGGTACGGTTTCCGATTTCGAGCGTTATTTTATCGACGTGCATGATCACAAGATGACGTGGGAACAGTTCCAGCAGAAAGTGAATCGGTTGGAAACGGTGAACACGGATTGGTTCAAGTATCTTTTCCGTAACGCGATCACGCAACGGCATAGTATCAGTATTTCCGGCGGCTCGGAAACGACGACGTTCTATCTTTCCGGTAGTTACATGGACGAGCAGGCAACCGCGAAGGATGTCGGGATGGAAACGTACACGATGGCAGCCAAGGTGTTTACCAAGTTAAGGCATAATTTACGGGTAGGCGGAATGCTCGACGTGAATATGCGCAATAACAAGAGTTTCTTCGCGGTGGATTCACGGGAGAATCCTTACGAGTGGGCGATTTACACGACTCGTGCCCATAATGCTTACGACGAGAACGGGGATTTCAATTACATGTATTATAATGACTTGAAATTTAACTTTCTGGAGAATCGGGAACAAAGTTGGCGCAAGTCAAAGAGTTATGGGTTGAAAGGAACGGTGGATATCGAGTGGAAGATATTATCCGACTTGACATTCAGCAGCTTGTTCTCGTTCTCGAAACAGAATACCACGGACGTGGATATCACCACGGAGGATAGTTATTTCGTGCGTTCCCGCCAGAAGACGATGCAGGATAACACGACGTACGAGTCCGTGTGGCATGACGGGGGATACCGCCGGAGCAGGGGAACGAATAACAGTTCGCTTACTTTCCGTAACCAGCTTACTTATATGCCGGTGATTAACGAGGATCATCGCTTCGACGTGATGGTGGGACAGGAGATACGGACCACGAAGTACGAGGAGGAAACCACGCAGATTTACGGTTACGCCCATGATAGGGGACACCAGCAAATTTTGCAATTGGATTTGATGGCGAAAATCGGGGAGCCTTACTGGGTGGAAAACTTGAACGAGTCGGCTGCCGTTTCGTGGTTCGGCGTGGCGGGGTACACGTTTATGAATCGCTACACGGTGAGTTTCAATGCCCGTACGGACGGCTCGAATCGTTTCGGGGTGAAGACCAACGATCTTTTCCAACCGCTGTGGTCTGTCGGTTTCAACTATCAGGTGAAGGAAGAGAATTTCTTGCGGGACGTGAAATGGTTGACTTACCTGACGCTGAAAGGTTCTTACGGCAGTCAGGGGAACGTGGCGGATGCTTATTCCGATCTGGTAGCGAAGGTAGGTACTATCGATGCCGTGAAGAAGGAGAATTATCTGGTGATCGAGGCGCCGAAGAACCCGAATTTGAAGTGGGAAAAGAATTACTCGACGAACTTGGCTTTGGAGTTCGGGCTTTTCAACCGGAGGGTGTACGGTTCGTTGGAATACTATTACAAGAAGGCTGTGGATTTGTTGGGTAAGAAAGAGGTATCTCTCGTTTCCGGTTTCCCGTCGGTGTCGGTGAACTGGGCTTCGATGAAAAACACGGGGTGGGAGTTTGCCTTGAACACGGTGAATATTGATTTGCAGGATTTCCGGTGGACGTCCAATTTGAATTTCGGTTATAATAAAAACGAGATACTGGACGTGTATTCCACCCCGACGTATGGTTCTATGACCAATGCCCAGCGGACGGATTACGCGTCGGCGGCTATCGTGGGTAAGCCGATCAACGGATTGTGGTCATACCGCTATGCCGGGTTGAATGAAGACGGACGGGCGCAATTCTATGACGCTGAGGATGAAAAAGTGTTGAAGGGTATGAATGATGTCGAAGGCTTGGTGTATTCCGGGACGACGATGCCGAAGATACAAGGGGGATTCACGAATACTTTCGAGTACAGGAATCTGGCGTTGTCCGTGTTGCTCGTGGGCAATTTCGGGAACGTGATCCGCTTGAGGAATATGACCACGGGACAGGCTTTCGCTTACCCGGAAGCGACACAGAATATGTCGAGAGAATGGGCGAACAGATGGCGGAACCCGGGTGACGAGGCACACACGGATATCCCGCGGTTGGAAGCGAACGAATTTGACGATGCCGTGTTCTACCCTTACCCGTCAAATGCCACGATGTACAATAATAGTGACCTGCGGACGGTAAAAGGTGATTTCGTGCGGTTGCAGAATGTTTCTTTGAGTTATGACCTGAAACTGGCAAAGTTGAAAGAGTGGGGGATACAGAATATCCGTTTCATGTTGCAGGGAAATAATTTGCACGTGTGGAAGAATTCAAAACTGAAAGGACAAGACCCGGAAGCGACGGGGGCTATCATGAAATATAGTTCGGCAAGTAACGCGAATGTTTCTTTCGGGAACACCTATTTGCCGTTGCCCCGTTCTTATTCGTTCTCAGTATCTGTACAATTTTAATGCTTTTGATTATGAAGAAGATATTTTATACATCCGTGTTTTTGCTGCTGACGTTGTTCAGCGGTTGTGATTTGCTCGATATAAAACCGGTGAACAGTATGTTGCCGAAGAGCGTGGAGGATTTCGAATCTGTCCTGCTGGGCGGCTATCCCCGGGAGAATTTCTTTATCAATACCGATTTGGCGACCGATAACGTGTACGCGAACCTGAGCGCCACGTCGGCTGTTACCAAGTCGTATGAACCATGGTTCGTCTGGGCGGCAACGCACCAGTATAACGAGGCGGAGGATACGTACTGGAAACAATTGTACTCGTCTGTATTTTACGCCAACACGGTGCTGGACGAGTTCGCCGGGAAGACTCCCACCACGGAAGAAAAGGCTTTGTTCGAAACAGTTCGGGGGGAGGCTTATGCCCTGCGTGCCTATTGCTATTTTTATCTGGTGAATCTTTACGCCGAGAATTACGCGGACGAGAACATGGATAAACCGGGTGTTCCGATGCCGCTGAGTGCCTCGGACGTGCACCAGAATACCCAGAATAACGTGCGCGTGTCCGTCGGGAAGGTGTGGGAACAGATCGAAAAGGATTTGGACGAGGCTTCCAAGGACTTGGTAGGCAAGGAAAGTAAGGGCAAGTATCGTTTTGATTATATCGCCTTGCAGGCTTTCAAGGCTCGTGTCTATTTGTTCACGGGTAAGTACAAGGAAGCGATCGAGGCGGCAAGTTACGTGATCGACGCGAAGTCTTTGTTCGACATGAACGAGATACAGTCTTACTTGGACGGGTTGGATAAGATTTCAAACGCTTTCAGCTATACTTACGGGTTTATAGACACGGATTACCGGAACGAGGTGTTGTTCTTCGTGGGCGGCAAGGGAAACGGGAACCCGTATTATTTTTACAAAACCCGTTTTAAACCGACGGAAGAGTTGTTGAATCTTTGCAAGCGTGATCCCGGTGTGGTGGATTACCGGAGGTATATTTTCGAATCGAATGCCGATCCGGGGAGTGCCGATTACGCGGAACAGGGACCGACGGTGTACCGGATGTTCGCGACTCAGCAGAGTGATTGTTATTATATCGGGTTGAAGTTGAGCGAGGCTTACGTGACTCGCGCGGAAGCTTACGCCCGGACGGGAGAGAAGGATTTGGCTATCGAGGATTTGAACCGTTTGCTGGTGACTCGTATCAAGAAAACGGATTACGTGGCACTGGATAAGGCTGATTTCACGGCAGAAACCGCCTTGCAGCGGGTTTTGGAAGAACGTCGGGTGGAATTGGCATTCGACGGGGGAATGCGCTGGTTTGATTTGAGGCGGCTCGGTAAGCCGGGTATCCGGCATGCTTACGAGAACGGGCAGGTACACGCGTTGAATCAAGGGGATTTGCGTTACGTGTTACAGATACCGTTGTCTGAACAATTGAATAGCCCGAATATGCCGATAAACCCGAGATAGATGACGGATTATAAATTTGTAAATGTATATCATGATGAAATCTAAGACTATATATTTGATGTTGACCGCGCTTGTGTTGTTTTTGAGCGGTTGTAACAAGGAGAGTAAATTGTCCCCGACGGATGATTTGGGTATCGTCGAGATGTTTGGTCCGGACGAGAATGCCGATCCCCGGGTGAAATCGATGTATAACGATTACGGGGTTTGGGTGCGTACTTATTTCAGTAGTATCGACGAGTTGACGAATGCTATTCTTGCGCAGGACGCCCTTGTGGCCATGAGAGGGGCGCAGAATCTGGACGAGGAGAAAATCCCGGAAGTGTTGTATTACTCGGAAGCATTGTTGAGTAACGTGTCGAAAGAATACGCTAACTCGTATTTCCCGCTGGAGTTGTTTTACGTGAAGGAATACGGTTCGCTTTATTGGATTTACCCGGTGAAAGCGTTGGGGCGGAGCAGGCTGATTCTGATGTGGCCGAACACGTCGGAAGGGGCGATAGAGGTGACCGATCCCGTGAATCACTATTACCGGGATTCCGTGTTGGCGTCGGAGGTGTGGAGAAAAATAGGTACCATGATTGTTGCCCGGATGGAGGAGCCTCTGAAAGATTTCGTGGCGGCAGGCAAGGCGTATGATGACGGAGTGGCTTACGAGAAGCTGGGAGATGAGTTCGATAAGGATGAGGATGCTTGGAAAGAGGAGAATCCGGACGCGAATGATGATGACGAAGATGAGGTGAACAGTCGCCCTTACGTGATCAAGTATAAAAAAGCCGTGGCTGAATTGTGTCGAAACGGGGGATATATTACAGGAGGCTCTTCCCGCTCGTTCGAGGGGGATTTCGCGGAATGGCTTCGCTTGTTGGTTATGGAATCTTACGAGAATATTAAGAAGGAGTATCTGGATAACAGTAAATCCCGTGCTTTGAAATACGAGGTGATTACCAAATATTTCAAGGAATACAATTGGGATATTCAGGCTGCCGGTAATAGGTATCGTGAGAGATTTGACGGGTATAAGGAGTAGAATGGGGGACTTTATGGACCTTATAGACTTTACGGACTAAAAAAATACATCATGAAAAGAACATTTTTAATATTGATAATATCTCTGTTGTCCGGATGGCTTTGGGCGCAGGAGGGGGTGAAGTTTGAAGAGTTGACATTTCAGGAAGCCTTGGAGAAAGCGAAAGCGGAGAATCGTTGGATTTTTCTGGATGCTTATACATCTTGGTGCGGCCCTTGCAAAATGATGGCAGAGAAAGTGTTTACACGAGCGGAGGCAGG
>OHAT01002504.1_pt1 | contig 13596 bp, 6 predicted proteins | sample 1577141 | NCBI WGS metagenome assembly OHAT01 (sample SAMEA3541578, study PRJEB24748) | human gut metagenome | biome: human gut; feature: human-associated habitat; material: faeces | place: China | collected 2012
TTGATGCCATTTTCTAGGTACAATTGATTTTTTAGCTATGTTTAAACATTCATATAAATACGCCTTGATGGTATGCTTGCTGTTATTGAGCACATCACCCATATTCAGTCAAAAAAGCGATGAATTGAGACATTCATTCAACGCTCCTCCCAATCAAGCGAAACCCCGTGTGTATTGGTGGTGGCTCTATAACCGAATAAACAAAGAAGGTATTACCCGAGATTTGCAGGAGTTCAAGGAGAAAGGGATCAGTGGCGTGAATCTGATCTGCACCGGAGGATATGCAGGTGACAAAGCTTTAGAAGGAATCAAGTGGCTCAGCCCGGAATGGCGTGAACTTTTCCGGCACGCCGTCAGTGAAGCTAAACGACTAGATATTGAATTGGGATTCAACCTGTCCGGAGGATGGACAATGTTGGGTCCTTGGGTTACGTATGATAACGCAATGAAAAAAGTAGTCCAATCAGATACGATCATCGCAGGAGGTAAGAAAGTCTCCATGAAACTGGCTCAACCGGAAACCGTGGAGGGCTATTATAAAGATGTCTGGGTACAGGCTTTCCGTATTGACACCACCAAGAAGTTGGTAGACGCAGAATCTGCAAAAGACCTAACCCTATACATGAAACCAGACGGAAACTTTGAATGGAAAGCCCCCAAAGGAAATTGGTTGATCCTCCGCACAGGATATACCTTGACCGGACATACTTGGAGCCGTTGGTTCGCCTATCCCCAAGGAGACACTTTCGCAGAAGGAGCCGGATATGAGATCGACTATTTAAGCAAAGCGGCCCTCGACAACCATTTCAACCACTTGGGAACAATTATTCTTGACGAGGTCAAAAAGGCAGGAGGCGATTTGGCCTATTTCTGGTCGGATAGCTGGGAATGCGGGAAATTAACTTGGACACAAGATTTCCCTGAACAATTCATGCACTACCGGAAATACGATTTGAAACCTTATATGGCCATATTATCCGGATATATAGTTAAGGATTCTCTCTTTTGCGAACGTTTCCAGGAAGACTTCGATCGCACGATTCAAGATTGTATCGCCGATAATTACTACGGCCATTTTTACGATCTCTGCCATAAGAACGGATTGAATGTCGGCAATGAAGCCGGAGGACCTAATGATATTCCACCCCAGGATGTCTTAAAGAATCTAGGACGATGCGATATTCCTGCCGGCGAGTTTTGGGTTCATTACAAATTGCCGGAAGACGGAATGAACTCCCGGAAAAGTGCCCGGTTGAATTTGAAACAAACCGCCTCTGCCGCTCATATCTATGGTAGACGTGAGGCGCAAGCAGAAGCTTTCACCCAAATGGAACAGGATCGTACTCATTGGTCGTTAGGCCCGTATGATTTGAAACCGTATGCGAATGACGCATTCTGCGAAGGAATCAACCGTTTTATGTTGCACCAATCAACCTGCCAGCCACCAGAGGATGGAAAACCAGGTTATGAGTTTTGCGCTGGACAGCATTTTACACCCAATCTTACTTGGTGGGAACAATCATCCGCATTCTTCTCTTATTTATCACGATGCCAATATCTATTGCAAGAAGGTAAATTCGTAGGCGATGTATGCTATTATATTGGCGAACAGACTCCATCACTGGTTCCTCCTCACTACATCATTCCGTCGTTAGGTTTAGGATACGACTGTGATTATACGAATGTGGAGGTCTTGTTAACGAGAATGTCCGTAAAAGATGGTAGGATTGTCTTGCCGGACGGCATGAGTTATCGCTTACTCTATCTCCAAAATTGTGTCTCACCAGATAAGGAAATATGCGAGGCCGTTTCTCGCTACCAACAATTAGAAGTTCCTACCGAAGCATCGGAAATGATGTCCCTAGATGTGCTTAAGAAACTACGTGAATTGATTATGGATGGAGCAACCGTCATAGGCGCACCACCAACAATGTCCGCTGGACTAGACAACTATCCTTATGCGGACAATGAGGTACGTAAACTGGCCTCAGAGATTTGGAGAGACTTGGATGGGAAAAACATCACAGAACGTAAATTAGGTAAAGGAAGGATCATCTGGGGCAAAACCGCACGCGAGGTTTTGCTAGCGGATGGAATTGGACAAGACTTCGCCTATCTGAACCAGACTGCAGAACCGGAAAAATTCAATTACATCCACCGTTCATTAGACGATTGCGATATATACTTTGTCATCAACCGGACAGGCAAACAAACTTCTAGCCAATTTACGTTCAGAGTTCAAGGTAAACAACCCGAGATTTGGGACCCTGTGACAGGCGAGATGAGAATAGCCTCCTCTTTCACCCAGCATGATGGATATACGACTGTCCCCTTAGAGTTCGTTCCGTACGGCTCTTACTTTGTCGTATTTGACAAGACAATCTCAACGGATAAGCAAGGAGAAGGCGATCGTAATTTCAGCAAGCTGGAAATAGCACAAGATTTAAGCCACTCTTGGGAAGTGATGTTTGACCCAACTATGGGAGGCCCGCAAAAGGCCTTTTTCGAGGATTTATCCAATTGGATAGATCGGCCAGAGGAGGGTATCAAGTATTATTCGGGGACAGCCACTTACCGGAAATCATTCGACCTTTCTTTCCCCAAAGGGAACGATGGACATATCTACTTAGACTTAGGAAATGTCAAGCATGTCTCATCGGTTCGGATCAACAACAAGGACTTAGGAATCTTATGGTGTACCCCGTGGCGAGTAGATATCACAGACTATGTAAAAGAGACTGGTAACTTAGTAGAAATCGATGTGATCAACTTATGGGCCAATCGAGTGATCGGTGATTGGAAACTTCCAAAAGAACAACGATTTACACGTACTCATGATGTTTTTCGCTTTGATATGTTAAGAGCTAGTACCCCGCTTACGGACGCAGGTTTGTTAGGGCCTGTTAGCATTCTAAAAGAGAAGGTATGGGATATGGTTACCCCTATTACAAAATAAATAATGATGAAGAAGATATTATTTTTTATAATCGGAATAGTGTTTTGCTTATCTTCTTTTGCCACAGATACACGAAGTACCGCCTTGGACTTATCTCCCGCAAAGTGGATATGGTATCCCGCAGGTAGAACCTTGCAAAATACATTTGTATTATTCCGGAAAGATATCATATTGGACAAGAAACCTCATAAGGCTATCGGCTGGATATTGGCAGACAGCCGATATCGCTTGTTTGTCAACGGAAAGCGAATCCAATGGGGGCCAGCCCCTTCCGATCCTCGCTGGCAAGAGGCTGATCCAATAGACTTAACCGCATTTCTCACTGAAGGGAAAAATGTAATCGCTGTAGAAGTTTGCTTTTTCGGTTCTGGAGATGGTACACATCCAATGGGAAAGCCCGGATTTATACTAAACCTAGACATGGATCAAGAAAAGTTAGTGACCGATGCCTCATGGGATTGTTTTCTTGCTAAAAGTTGGCAACCGGGACAATATAAACGTTGGTTCCTACGCTCCTTACAGGAAGAATTCGATGCTCGGCTATATCCATACGGATGGGATACCTCCGATTTCAAACCAGACGAAAATTGGACAAAGGCTATCCTTGTAAGCCAAGATGGCAAGGAACCTTCCGTGTGCAACAGCTCCTCCGAGTATGTCTGGGAAATATTCGGTAACAAGCAATTGTCCGAGATACGGAAAAGAAGCATTCCCGCTATGCGAGAATTTGATTTCCATGCCACTACGCTAGAAGAATCTATGTGGATCCATTGGAAAAGACCGGTGGAAGATTATTTTGATTTGTTGGTATCAGACGCTTTCGAGACAATCGATAAACCTATCACAAAATCTCTCGGGGATGGTGAGTGGGAAATATCACCACAGGGGAACTACGCAGCCGCCCTGACATTCTCTTTTCCGGAACAAGGTGTCGGATGGCCTCATTTCACGATCGACGCACCCGAAGGAACCATAGTGGAGCTACTGGTTCATGAGGCTCATCAGAAAGGAGGTCCAGCACTTATCAACTCGCATTTCAATTCATGGTCACGCTTCATCTGTAAAGAAGGAATCAACCATTTTGAGACTTTCGATTTTGAGAGTTTCAGATGGTTACAACTGCATATCCGCAACTTCAACCGTCCCATAAAAATAGCTTCAGTGGGTATGCGCCGTCGTATCTATCCTTGGAAATCGGATCCTACTATCGTTATATCGGATGATACCATCCAACACGTAGTCAATGCCGCCGTGAATACATTATACAATTGCGCCCAAGAAACTCTAGTAGATGGAATGGCTCGCGAAAGACAACAATACAGTGGAGACGGAAGTCATCAACTACACGCCGTAATCCAAACACTAGGTGATATAACGTTACCGTATCGATTCGTGAACACTTTCAGCCAAGGGCTTTCCATTGACGGATATTTCATGGATAGTTGGCCCGCATGGGATCGTTTAGCTCGTACGGTTGAACGACAAATGCATTTAACAGGTTGGGGCCCAATATTGGATCATAGTATTGGTTTTTGCTTTGATGCTTTTCATTACTATATGTACACAGGCGATCTACAAGGATTAAAGGAGGTTTATCCCAGACTACTCTCCTTCTTCAGCTATCTCTATAAATTAACTGACAAATCAGAACATCTGGTTCCGGTGGAGAACTTAGGAATGTGCTCTGTCTATATCGATCATGAGGCTTATAAGCAAACGAAACATAAGCAACTCGCACTCTATATATCGTTGCCATGTGCCAAAATGCCTTATCTACATTATGCCAAGCGTTTGGTGATACTCAAAAAGCAGATGAGATCAATCAGTATGCGGCGGACATTCTACAAGGATGTATCCAAAAATTTTGGGACAAAGAACAACAAGTCTATGTAAACAATCTACCATGGAAAGACGAGGAAGGAGAAATTCGTTACTGCGATCGTTCCTTAGCGACCGCCTTGATCTTTGATCTATGTCCAAACGGAGAGACCGCAAAAACATTGGATCTATTAGAACAGAGTCCAGCAGAAATGGGGGTGTCGTATCCCTGTAACGCCGTATGGCCTCTATGGGCTTTGGCTAAATACAGGAAGATCAACACTGTCTTATCCGACCTAAGGGAAAAATGGGGCAACATGAGTTCCGTATGGGCCAATAATACGTTGCAAGAGTTTTGGAAGGCTTATCCCGACGAAGGTTCTCAATGGAGCCATTGTGCCATGTATCCCTTGATTGCCCTCAACCAAGGCATCGCTGGAGTATATCCACTCAAACCCGGTTGTGAGAGGATTAAGATGGAACCTCAATTAGGTGATCTTGAGCATATCCGTTTTGACGTGCAAACCCTCAAAGGAGCCATTCAATTCTCGGCGCAAGGCATAAAAGGGAAACGTGAGCTACGATTGCAAGTACCGGACTCTCTCTCTATCGAGTTAAGACTGGATAAACGAGAAAAGGTGGATTTGCCACTTTTACGCACGGAAAAAGACGGAATCAACGTATATGAGATCACACATCCCGGTTCTTATGTCTTAAAACTAAAATATACTTAATTGTTGGCCCATAACATTCTAAATTCGTTACTATATGAAAGGAAATAGAGTAATTTTAAATACAGCCATTCTCTTGATAAGTTCAATGAGTTTATTAAAGCTGTCCGCTCAGAATGAAAATTCATGTGTACCTACGAATCTTCGTTGTGAGCATTTGGCACGTCCTTTAGGAATCGACCGTCAGTCTCCCGATTTAGTTGGTATTTGAAAGATACCCGAAATGGAGCTAAGCAAACGGCTTATCAGATCGCGGTAGGAAAAGACTCTTTGGCGCTATCTAAGGGAAAAGGTGCTATTTGGAAAAAGCAGATATCCGGAGACCAAATGCTGACCACCTATACGGGAAAGGCCTTAGAACCTTGTACACGTTATTATTGGAGTATCAGCGTTTGGGACAAGGACAAGAAGAAATCCCAGCCGGTTGTCTCCTCCTTCGAGACCGGCTTATTGACCCAAAGAAATTGGCAAGGCAAATTTATTTCAGACGGAAAGGATATGGAGTCTCGCGACACTCCCTATTTCAGGAAACAAATCTCATTAAACAAAGAGGTTGAATCCGCTCGTGCCTATATTGTCGCAGCCGGTCTCTACGAGTTATCTATCAATGGTGAGAAAGTCGGAGATCACTACCTAGATCCCGCCTTTACGGATTATGGAAAACGTTTGCTGTATGTGACACATGACGTGACAAACCTTTTGCAACAAGGGAAGAACGCAATCGGTGTAATCTTAGGAAACGGATGGTATAATCATCAGCCAGTCGCAGAGTGGAATTTCCACAACGCTCCATGGCGTGACAGACCATCATTTTGTATGGATATTCGCATCCGTTATACCGATGGAACAGAAGAGATCATTGCCTCGGACAATAGCTTTAAGACAAACTCCGGGCCTATCACGTTCAACGCTATTTATCTAGCGGAAAACCATGACTTCCGCAAGGACATGCCCAATTGGAATAAGCCTTCTTTTGATGACTCCTCTTGGCAAACAGCGACAGAAGTAGAAAAGCCGGATGTTATCATATCCTCCCAAACAATGCATCCTATTCGTATCACAGACTTTCGCAAGCCGATTGAGGTGAAAAAACTAAGTGATACGCTTTATCTGTATAACTTTGGGCAGAACTGGTCGGGTATCACCACTTTTACCGCACAAGGCGAAGCTGGTACGAAAGTAAAATTACGTCATGGAGAACAATTGGATTCCCGGGGTAAACGTTTGTTCGATAATAACAACACCCTATTCTATCAAAACGTAAACGAACCGCTCAAGTATGGAAAACATCCGGAAGACGAATTGTTCCAAACGGATGTGCTTATCCTAGACGGGAAAAAGAACACGTTCACTCCACATTTCAACTATAAAGGATTCCAATATGTGGAAGTATCTTCCGATAAGCCCTTAGAACAGAACAAACAAGATATGACCTCCCACTTTATCCATACCGACTTACCACAGATCGGCACATTCGAATGCTCCGACTCTTTAATAAATCGCTTATGGCGTGCGACCAATTATTCATATCTGTCTAACTTGGTAGGGTATCCTACTGATTGCCCGCATCGTGAGAAAAACGGATGGACTGGTGACGCGCATTTAGCCATAGAGACCGCTTTATTTAATTACGATGGTATCACCTTGTATGAGAAATGGTTGGCAGATCATCGGGATAATATGTATGAAAACGGACGGTTACACTGTATCATTCCCTCTGGAGGCTGGGGCGGCGACATCGTAGACTGGACTTGTTCCGTAACGCTTATTCCTTGGGCGATCTATGAGTTTTATGGAGATCAGACCTGTTTACGTGATAATTACACCGAGATGAAGAGACATACCGATTACTGGTTGAGAAAGTTCCCCGATGGTTTAGTAGGAGATGCCGGATTGGGAGACTGGGTACCTCACAAAGCTGTAGCCAACCGAGAATTATCGGCCTCTATCTACCACTACAAAAACGCAGATATCATGTCACGCACAGCGAAGCTATTCGGTTATGAGGAAGAGTATAAATATTATAAGACCGAAGCGGAGAAAATAAAAGCAGCGATCAATAATAAATATCTCAACAAAGAGACCGGAATCTACGCTAGCGGTTATCAAACAGAACAGAGCATGCCACTCTATTGGGGTATCGTACCGGAAGAACTGAAAGCGAAAGTCGAGGAGCGTTTATCTGAACGTGTACACATGAATAAGGATCATCTGGATTTTGGCATCATGGGTTGCAAGACCGTACTGAACGCATTGACCGAAAGTGGACACGTAGAACAGGCTTTCCGTATGGTCACACAACAGGACTATCCCTCATGGGGTAACTGGGTGAGACAAGGGGCAACTACCTTGTTTGAGAATTGGGATTATAATGGATTGGCGTGGGGATACTCACAAAACCATATCATGTATGGAGAAATTGGAGCCTGGTTCTATAAAGCTCTTGCCGGAATCAACTTTGATCCACAGCAACCCGGTTTTAAAAACATCCTGTTAAAACCGCACTTCGTGAAAGAGCTTACGTATGTAAAAGCTTCTTATCATTCACCGTATGGAGAAATTATCTCCGCATGGAAAAGAGTGGGCGACAAAGTGATTTATCAAGTGACCATTCCCGCTAATACAACGGCGACTTTATATTTGAAGCATAAAGACGTACCGAAAACTTTATCATCAGGATCTTATGAATTTGAAATTAAATAGAGTAGATATGAGAATTTTGAATAAGACGATTTTATCGGGAATGCTGCTTCTACAAATGTTCGCAATTTGCACACAGGCCTCTTCCTTGAAAGTGAACCACCTCAAATGCGAAGAATTGGTAAATCCGTTAGCAATAGATAATACGACACCTCATTTTAGTTGGCAATTGAATAGCGGCTGGCAAGGAGAGCAACAGACTGCTTATCAAGTATTAGTAGCTTCTGACAGGGAACGACTGAATGAAAACAAGGCCGATTTATGGAATTCTGGTAAGGTGACCTCCTCCGCATCTACTTGGATCCCCTATCAGGGAAAGCTTTTGGCCGCTAAAAGTTTTGCTTATTGGAAAGTACGTATTTGGAATAAGGATGGAGAAGTATCCGAATGGAGTACTCCTGCTTCTTTCGGTATTGGCTTATTGTCCCCACAGGATTGGAAGGCGCAATATATCGGTATAAACAACGAAGATCCTCAATCTCCCTTATTGAGAAAAACGTTTGAATGGAATAAGAAGGGAGATAAGATGCTGCTGCATGTCAACTCTTTAGGCTACCATGAGGTGTACTTAAACGGTTCGCCGGTAAGTGATGTTGTATTGACCCCAGCGGTCTCACAATTCAATAGACGGTCACTTTCGGTCACCTACGACATCACTAACTCGTTGCGAATCGGTAAGAACGAATTGGTTATCTGGCTGGGAAAAGGTTGGTATCAAGACCAACTTCCTGGTGTCGTAAAAGGCGGTCCCGTTGTCCGTGCCCAATTAGAAGTGCGAAATAACAACGCATGGGAAACCTTTCAAGCCACAGACGCTTCTTGGCTGGCACGAGAAAGTGGTTACACCTCATTCGGGACTTGGCGACCTCATCAATTCGGAGGCGAGGAGATCCATGCGGAAAAGCTGATCGCCTTGGATGCCGTTTCCCTGAACAAGGTAAGCTGGGCACCAGTCAAAGTTGCCGATATTCCAGAACACACCACCTCCCCACAAATGGTAGAACCCAATCGAATCCAACTAGAATTTCACCCGTTGTCCATAGAAGCATCCGGAGACACTGCCTGGATTTTCGATATGGGAACCAATCTGACAGGATGGACAAAGATCAAGTTTCCTCCTTTAGAGAAGGGACAACGGGTTCGCATCAGTTATTGCGACTTTTTGGACAAACAACAGTTTCGGGATAACTTATATGAGGATTATTACATCGCAGCAGGCAAAGAGCAAGAGGTTTTTATCAACAAGTTCAATTATAAGGCATATCGTTACCTGAAGGTGTCCAACCTAAAGCAGGCACCGGCATTAAACGATGTTACGGCCTATCTGATCCATACGGATTATTCAAGTTCCTCTTCTTTTGCTTGCTCTGATGAAGATTTGAATGAAATTCATGATATGATACAATACACCCTACGCTGCTTAACCTTGGGAGGATATATGGTAGACTGTCCTCAAATTGAGCGTTTGGGATATGGTGGCGATGGGAATGCGTCAACACCCACGGTTCAGACAATGTTCAACCTTGCTCCGCTTTATACGAATTGGATGCAAGCTTGGGGGGACTGTATGCGCACTAACGGAAGTATGCCTCATACGGCCCCAAATCCGTATGCAGCTGGTGGTGGACCATTTTGGTGCGGTTTCATGATCGCAGGTTCTTGGCAAACGTATGTGAACTATGGCGATGCTCGTTTGTTGGAACGCTATTATCCATTCATGCAGCAATGGCTGGAATATGTAAAAGAATACACGGTCGATGGCTTATTGAAAACATGGCCGAATACAGATTATCGGAACTGGTATCTGGGAGACTGGGCAACACCGAAAGGGATTGACCAAACAGATCCCCGATCGATAGACCTGGTAAACAATTGTTTCGTAGCGGTTTGTTATCAGACAATGGCTAAGATCGCTCAAACATTAGGCAAGCCTAACGACCAGAAACTGTATGAAAGCAAAACCGAGCAGTTGAGAACATTGATTCATAAAACATTTTACGACTCAAAAGAGGCTAGTTATGGTACCGGCACACAGATCGACTTAGTTTATCCGATGCTTGCCGGAGTTACTCCCGAATCACAACTATCTAACTTGTTAAACACATTGTATAAAAACACCGCTGAACGTTTCCGCAGCCACCTAGCAACCGGCCTAGTGGGGATTCCCATAATTACGGAATGGTGCATCAAGAACCAACAAGTCAACTTCATGCTCCAAATGTTGAAAAAGCGTGATTATCCGAGCTATTTGTATATGATTGATAACGGTGCGACCACGACCTGGGAACACTGGAACGGAGAACGCAGCCATATACATAACTGCTACAACGGGATCGGCACTTGGTTCTATCAAGCCCTGGCAGGGATCATGCCGGACGAGGCGCATCCAGGCTATAAGCATGTACGAATCTCTCCGCAATTGGCAAAAGGGATCTCTTGGGTTAAGGCCTCGAAAGAAACACCTTATGGCAAGATACTTGTCCATTGGGAGAAAAAAGAGGGTAGTTTGTTGTTAAATGTAACGATCCCCGCCAATAGCGAGGCGACAATCACTTTGCCAAGCCATACAGGGCAAGTCCGTTTAAATGGCAAGACGCTAACAAACGCTACCTCGATACATATCCCTTCTGGCAATCACCAAATCGTTTCCTCTTTATCTACGAATCCCGAAGTTGAATAATCATAAGTTTCGAGCCTATCGATTTGTCATTCCCTGGTCGTAGAGACACAGCACACGATGCCTCTACAACCGGGGAAGAATATAGTTCCATTATTTCTTACAGCTTAATCTTAATGTCCTTATCCCGTAACGAGGGATAGAAAGACGCATTGAACTGGCGCCTTTCTTCTCGGTGACAGTTAAGTCCTCAACCAGACGGTTATCCAATTCCACCAAGCTCGCTTTCACGTCTTGTCCTTGGAAGGTTATCGTTTTAGGGGAGGCATCGCTTTGGGCATTGAATAGGCGGATGTAAAGGTCATTACCTTTATAGACCATGGAGACCAACTCGTAGGCATTATTCTCTATCCGGAAAAGGGAACCGGATGTCAAGGTAGCATCGCCGCCCAAGGTTGCGACCAAAGGCTCATTGCGTCGTTCGCTTTGTGTCCAAATACGGCTTTTCTCCCAAGTTCCGGCATGAGGGATTAATGCGTACGAGATCTCAGTCGGACGGTCTATGATATAATCCCGGCCCCACAAGCCTTTACCGGCGTATTGTACGTTCAAGGCCAATGGGAAATCCTTACCATGCGCATAGCTGGTCGTATGATCCGTGAATAATGACAGACCGCAAGAGTTATCCTTGCTCGTAACATCCACCCAATTCAAAATGATATTATGCTTGATGCTATCCCAACGATTGAAAAAGGTATTCTCCAACCGGCTCTCGCAAACATCGAACGGAGCATCCTTATAAATCTGTTGGTTGGCGATCTGGATAGGCAGATATACCAGAAGTTTGTAACGGTCGTCATAGAATGACTTACGAGGATTATCCGCACGGAATTCGATACCCGGCTCACCAATACGGGGGTTTCCTGTCCAATCCAGTTTAACACTCATATCGATGCGAGGCTCTCCCTGCGTTAACCGGATCGTTTGGGTAAATGAATACTTTCCGATCTTGCCTTTCACAGCTACCTTCACGAATAAGGGCCCTTGCTCCAACACGCTCACCTCAGCCGGTTGATCCATACTGGAAAGGAAACCACCCTCGTCGATAAAATATCCCCGAAGCTCATTGAACCCACGTTCATTCCGGTTATCCACGAATTCCTTGCCTCGTACGGCTTTCGCTTTCAAGCTTTCTATTACACCTCCTTTAGAGGGGTTTAGCACCAAGGTGTATAAATCACTTTCCATGCGAAACGTACCGTCTTTCTGTCTCTCAGCCTTCAAGGTTCCAGACTGTTTATCCTCTGCCTTCCGGATCGCATAAGAGGCATAACCGGCCGAGGGGACTTGCGCACGAAACAAGAGTTTTGAAATGCCGTCTTCCGTCAACCATTGAGCCGGTTGTTTCTTTCCTTGCTTATCAAGAACCACCCAATCCGAGTTTCTCCATGAGACGGGAACTTCCACCGCCACCAATTCATTCCGGTCGGTAGCCAAGGTATTATATACGTACACCGTGGATTCACCTTCCTTTTCTTTCAATAAGGACAAAGCGTTATCAATTATCTGACGGCTGTTTTGATTGGCCACCCCAGTCCAATCCGTAACCGTCTCCGCCCATGTCTTTTTCCCTTGTAATCGATTGTAAGGAACGATCCAGCAATCATGATGCTGCGACAATAGAAGCGTGCGCCATCCCTCATCGATACGTTCAGTCGGCCATTCCATGCCTTTGTATAAGCGAGCGTAAGCCGCCATTTTCTCCGCACGCACGATAGCGTTCTCGGCTACCCGTACCTCTCCGGCCAAACGCTGCATGACCTGCGTTCCCCACATCAAGCCACCTAGGACATCCTCTTGCGAGAAATGCCAATCATCCTGAGTAGTCCCGACGGAACAGTCTTGGATGTAATTCCGCCAAGTCTTATAGACGGTCGGCGTATAATAGCCCGTCGTATCCTGTCCCAGCCAAGGGCCTTTATCCCAACCATGGCTCCATGAGGCATCTTGGATACACATGCCGACCGGGTGCTGGATACCGGCATCCAAGCATTTATGGATGTAGTCCTCCGTATTGAACCACGAGATGGATTGCCAGCAAGAGCCGGGTTGTAAATCCTCGCAGGCGTAACGGGGGACGGTGGTAAGTCTCGTACCATCCGGCCCTACCCAATTCACCAACTCACCTCCGTAGGCGCTTACGTAGCCACCCCACATCGTATTCGGGTTCTTAGTAGAGGCATACGAGAAGCCGAATGACTTCAATATATAGGGCAGGCAACTGGTAAAGCAAGGCTCCTCCGCCGAATAGGTGGTGAATACCGCCTCGGGGAAATGTTTCCGGATCAGCCGTATTCCATATTCGAATTGGCGGATAGCGCTCTCGCCGGATGTCCCGAAGAAATAACTTTGGGCATAGGTCGGGTTTACGTACTCGATCCGCCCGCTCTCCACGGATTGATCCTTAAATAAGCGCTTGAAAGCCTCGTAACCTTCGGGGTCTCGTTGCCGTACGACTTCCCATGATTCAGGCTCGATCTCGATATTGATATTCCAGTTGGGATTCTGCCTTAATTTCTGGGCGATAAAGGCGGTCTGCCCCACCGGGTAATGCCCGTAGATACCGCCATGATAGCCATCGATGAAATAGGCTTGTTGGGCATCTGCCCAACCGGCCAACAAGAATTGGCTTAATACGAATATCGCTAGTTTCTTTTTCATATAATATGTACTATTAATTCACATTTAGAATACTTCCAGTCGGTGGGAGACGG
>OHAT01002516.1_pt1 | contig 13541 bp, 17 predicted proteins | sample 1577141 | NCBI WGS metagenome assembly OHAT01 (sample SAMEA3541578, study PRJEB24748) | human gut metagenome | biome: human gut; feature: human-associated habitat; material: faeces | place: China | collected 2012
AGCCGCGAAGCGGCGCAAGGGGTGCAGCCCCTTGTTGCGGCAAAGCCGCCATATCGGAGCGCGGGGAAATCTCCCTGTGCGGAGATAAGCCCTCGGCAGAGCGCACACGCCCGCAAGGGTGTATAAGTGCGCCCTTAGTTCCTAAGGGATTTTCAGCTTGTCGCTCCCTCGGCTTGTTTTTTCAGATATTCCCGCGCTGGTTCACTCGTCAAGGCAAGCCGGAGAAGTGCTGTGGCTTCCTCGTCGGTCATGTTCTTTGCTTCCGGCACAATGCTTTCAAAGACCGCGCCCCGGACGATAAGGCGGTGGCTGCGCGTTCTGCGTTCCTCTTTGGATAGCTTTTGACGCAATACCTTTTCTCGGTTCTCAAACTGCCGGATTTTCTTCTTTCCGTCCTCAATCTCTGCTTGCAGCTCCTCGCGGGTTTTCTCTCTTGGCTTTGTCATGGTTGGGCGCTCCTTTCTGATCATAGGCAAACGAAAAGAGCAGCCGTTTTCTGTGCGAAAATAGCTGCCCTCAATAGGTGGTTTACAATTTTAGAATGTCAGTATCTTAACTTACATGGACTAATTGCTTACCAAAAAATCATAACCAAACAACGTGCAGATGTATCGAAGTCCTTGATCAATTTCTTCACGAGAAAAATCATGCATTGCTAAATAATCATCAGAGCAGTTATTTAGCTTTGAATAGAAATCAAGGGCTATCTGAAGCCATGATAAATCCGACTGATCCAAGTCATTGAACAGCAAATCTTCTGCTGCACAAATGTCCCCATCGTCAATCATTTTTTCAAGCATTTTTCCATAACTAGAATCTTCAATTTGAGTTGCAGTCTGTTCGTTGGCTGATATCCCAAGTGCAACAGCCAAAATTGCTTGGATCATAGCTTCAATTTGACGCATGAGCCAGTCTTGCTGATAAATCATTTTGCCTCCATGTTCGTTGTTTTCTTCTGCATATTTTTCTCGTTTGTTGATATGATTGACAAAATGCAAGCATGATTGCAGACTTGCTTGTTACTTCCGGCAGTTCTTTTGCACCAGTTCCGACATCAACAGTAGGAAGATTATTGCCGTCATACTTTCCAATCCATTTAATTTTCATTGTCATTCTCCTCACTTAACGGAACGAAGTGACGAAGCATTCTCGGTCTGGCAGTTTTCTTCTGCTTACCGGGAATGAAGCTCCGCAGGACGTGCGATACTCCCGATAGTGGGCAACACCCAGACCGTATAACGCCCCCAATAAACCTCAGACGAGGCTACTTCATTTCGGCTCCCATCAGTAAACAGGTAGCTGCTCCCAGCCTGTTCGACAAATTCCATCCCTGTTTTTTCCTGATAATACTCAAGCAATTCCGGGCATTCTCCACGCTTAGAGATATAGATGCCCTTTGCTTCATCCACCGCTACATAGGGATTCTTTTCAGAAATCCGTGCAGCCGCTGTAAGATAAGGAATGGGATTGCCGCGCTGAAAAATTACAGCCCGGTTCAAATAAACAACGGATGCCGCAAGCACTACAAAAGCCACGAGGATCGCAATCCATAACTTCTTTTTCTTCATACTGTTCACCTCCAAAATCAGGTCGGGTTCTTTTGCTTTGTCGGCGGGCAGAAGGATTATTCAAATCACTTATAACTATCTAATATGATTGTATCATACAAAGTGTGAGCTTTTCAATTCCCATCTCCGCTCAAATATGCAGCATTTCTATGAACGCCGTACTTTTTCGCAGCTTCGCTTGCCGCCCTGCGGCGTTCCTCGCTGTATGGGACAGGCAGTGAAAAAGCGCAACCGATTTTTGTCGATTGCGCTTTGTGAATAGTGTTACACCACTTTGTCTTAACTATATCTCGATTGCAGTGAATAGGAATTGCCATCTTTTATCATTAAAAATCCGATAGGGCTTGCTTGATAGAGAATGTCAATCCACTCCCCATTACTCGGTCCGACAGGGCTTAATATTCCCTCGTATTTATAGGAAACGGAGATTTCCACAAGCCATGTGTCAGGGGAGATTTCTTCCTCCCTCAAGGAATAAATTGCAGCAGTTTCCGCATCAATCTGACTTGTCGGCATAACAGATACAGAAAGGTTTTTATATTCCGTTACCTTAAAGGTTCTTTCCTCGCTGTCTGTTTTCAAGTCCTCCATGAACAATACCGCAAGTTTCTGTGCAGCTTCTTCTGGTGAAAGCAAGCCCGGTTGTCTGGAATCCACTACGCCAGCATCTGTATACCAATATAGGGTTGTGTTTTCGATGGTCGTTGAGTAAGAACGGATAATTGCATATGCAGCAGCACACAGCAGCAAGAGAGCTGCGATAAGTGCAGCAATTAAAAAACCTTTTTTAATATGCCTGCGTGTGCCAGTTTTGCTCATACGGTTGTATGTTATTGCTTCTGTGATATATTTATCTTCCAGCTTGTTCATTGCTTCGGAAAAATTCTTAGAGTTCATACAAACACCTCCCTCTCCGCTAAATACTCTTTCATTTTCTGACGGATACGGGTCAGCCGGACGGAGATATTTTTCTCCGAAAGTCCTACAAACTCGGCTATGTCTTTATAGCTGTCGGCAAACCAATAGCGGCGCATGAAGATAACGCGGTTTTCGGCAGTCAGCGTATCCAAAAAATCCCCAATGATACAGGCCAGCTCTCTGGCTTCGATCTCTGCTTCTACTGTGTTAGGGGCTGCTATGCAGGCTTCGATTTCCTCCATAGCAATCGTGTATTGGCTGCTTCGTTTTGCTGCTTCCTTTCTGTAATAAATCTTCAATGAAATGTTCCGAACAATTTTACAGATATAAGTCAGCAGAGGATTAGGGCGCGCAGGGGGAATCGCGTTCCATGCGCCCAAATAAGCATCGTTTACACATTCTTCCGCATCTTGCCTGCTCCCTACGATATGGTAGGAAAGATTGTGGAAGTCTTTTCCGTATTTTGTGTCCAGTTCCCGTATGCCTTGTTCTGAACGCGCGAAAAACAATTCAATGATATTTTCATCTGTTATCATCACATCGCCTCCTTTCCGGCTTCACCTATATACTACGGTTTTAGCTGCAAATACTACATCAAATCTCAAACTTTTTCAAAAAAATTATACCACATCTTTTTGAATAGTGCGTGTCAAATTGCCAGAGTGTTTTTTCGCCGCCGCGCTTGCTGCCCTGCGGCGTTCCTCGCTGTATGGGGCGGTCAGACGGAAAGAGAAACGCCCCTTTGCAATATCAAACTCCATGCAGCCCGTGTCCGGGTCTGCGTCGGTCTGGCGGCCCTGGTCAGGGTGAGCTACGGCGTAGGCGGTCAGCCTGTTCTTGAGGTCGGTGTTGTGGGTGCGGATATGGGTAAGGCTATACGCTACGTACAAATCAAGAGGAACCTAAAAATTCTTCATAAAATCTCATAGCACAGAAGCAAAGCCTGCAGGTTTTGATACCTGTAGGCTTTGTATCACCGAGCTTATACCACTTTTGCCAGAGAGGGCTTGTTTCTGTCATATAAAACCGTTACAGAACTCCCCACGGAAGGGGTCGGATAACCTGCTCCAATCCACTTTCTTTGCGTATAGGTTTGCCCATCAACAGTGTATTCTACTTTAACAATGTGGGGAAACATTGCGCCGTCCATGGCGTGTAATCTCACGCGCTTGGCGTTTACCTTTAGCCACCACTGTTTTTTTACAGAGATAACGGTTCCTGCTGCTTCTTTGTACATAAGTTGACCTCCTATTTGCCCCACTTTTCGGCAACGACTTCCAATGCCTCTCTCATTCCTTCCGGTGAATCAAAGGGGTGAGTAAAGATGCTGATGGTAGTGCCTTTAACAGCGATGCACTCCAACCGTTCTGTGACCCACGCCTGATCCAAGCCGGGGATTTCTTTGCGTGTGTAATCCTCGGTGGACTGGGCAAAGACAGAATCTATCATCAGAACTTCCACGAAACGGTCAACCATGTCTTCGTTTTTGAGAATGTACACATCCTGGTACAGCCATTCTTCGCTACTATAACTGCCGTTGATTACATCAACATATTCCTGCGTGTCCCAGTGATCTGCCAACATAGACTGATTTGCCTTGACCATACTTCCTTCACCATTGACAGAGTTCGCTGTGCGTTCACCCTCAATGCCAAGGTCAGAGAGTAAAATATAAGGACCGTCTGATACATCTGGCATAGTATATCGTTCGTCGTTTAGATAGTCGTACCCAACACATCCAAGTATACAGATGAGCAACAGTAGGCTGATGATTCGTGGGATGATAATGAGCTTTCGACTGCGCGGCGCATGATCCAGAGGAATGCCTTTCTTCATACGCCGATACAGGCGGCTGATGTAAATAAAACCCCATAGATCGCTGAACACGGCCCAGAGCAGGAACAGGCAGAAACCAATCACCCATGCGGTTTCTTCTACCAATCCTCGGTACAACTGCGCTGCCCAACGGCCATTGAATAAACCGCCAACAAGCGCAGCCATAAAAGCATGGAATGCCAAAATGATGAACGGAGCCATCAGAGAAGAACGGTATTGTTTTCGCAACCCCTTTAAGGTTGCTGCCTGCTGTTCGGGTTCCAAATAGAACTCTGGGGCATCATTTCCTTCCGGTGCACGGAAAATGTGCAGGTATCCGCGGCTGATGACATACTCCCAACCGCAATCCTCGTAGACTGCAATCTGTTCTTCTGGCAGATGCCCGTCCTCTAAAGATTTCAGATTTACAACCTCGACCCGGTATCGCATTTTCTTGGGTTCTGTTTTCTGGAAACGGCTCAAGGTTATGCCGCACTTGACAAGCTCCCAACCTTTCTCGGACATATCGGAATAATACTTTTCGGTTTCACCTATGGCGTAATTATTGGGATGAATACCATATCTCCAGTTCATTCCTCTACCTCCTCCAGAATTGCTCCATCGGTCACGAGCTGCTTTAAGCGTCTATACTCTAAATGAAGCGCGTTTTTTCCTTCTTCTGTGATAGCGTAATTCTTCCGGCGGCCTTCCTCGCTGGTTAGGGTGATAAGTCCTTCTTTATTCATGCGAGTGAGAACACCGTACAGTGTACCGGGACCCATTTCGATGCGGCCTCCGGAGAGTTCCTTGATGCGCTGCATCATGCCGTACCCGTGTCCCGGTTTCATCAATGCCAGCAGAATGTAATAAGTGGCTTCAGTCATGGGCGCTTGTGCCGCCATTGTCCATTCCACCTTTCTCAACTATTATGCCTCGCGATATATCGAGCAACATAATAGTAGCATATTTGAAGCACTTCGTCAATGTGCCATCTGCTCCCCAATGGCATTTATTTGTAAAGATAATATGAACTCCATTGACTTTTTGCGTCTACTGCTGTAGACTATAATCAAGAAGTCTACATCGGTAGACAAGGAGGTTGACTTATGGATATTCCGAAGATTCACGAGGGCGAATATCGTTTTTGTCTGATTATGTGGGAACATGAGCCGGTCACGGCTGCGGAGTTGGTAAAGCTGTGTCAGGAGCAGTTGGGTTGGAAACGCACCACTACCTATACCGTTATCAAGCGTCTGGGAGAGAAAGGTGTTCTGCAGAACGATAACGGCACCATTACTTCTCTGGTTTCCAAGGACGCTGTGCAGGCATATGAAATTGGAGAACTGGTTGAAAAGACATTTGAAGGCTCACTGCCTGCTTTTGTCGCTGCTTTCACCAAGCATCAGAATATTTCTGAGGAGGAGCTTGATGAGGTACAGCGCATGATCGACCGCATCCGGAGAGGAGGCAAATAATGAACGACCTGTTTTTGAAAATTATAAACATGAGCATATCAGCAAGCTGGCTTGTCCTGGCTGTGCTGCTGCTCCGGTTTGTCTTGAAGAAAGCACCCAAGTGGGTCAATGTCCTGCTCTGGGGCATTGTGGCAGTGCGTCTGGCTTTTCCGTTCTCTATCGAGAGCGCTCTGAGTCTGATCCCCAGCGCAGAGACAGTTCCGATGGATATCGAAATGGCAGTACAGCCCACAATCAACAGCGGTGTTCCAGTGATCAATAGCATGGTCAACCCTATGCTGTCCTCGTTCGCTCCACCGCAGGATGTATTGACGAGCGCAAATCCGCTTCAGATCTGGATTCCGATTTTTAGCATTCTCTGGATTGCCGGTATCGCTGCGCTCCTCCTATATACCGTGGTCAGCTATTGGCGTCTGCGCCGCAAAGTCAGCGAGGCAGTCATCCTCCGAGACAACATCTTCCAGAGCGAGAATGTGGCTTCTCCCTTTGTGCTGGGCGTGTTCAGACCGAAGATCTATCTTCCCTACAATATGGGCGGACAGGATCTGAACCATGTGGTCGCACATGAGCAGGCACACATTCGTCGAAGAGACCACTGGTGGAAACCCCTCGGCTTCCTACTGCTGACGATCCATTGGTTCAATCCTCTGATGTGGCTGGCCTATGTGCTGCTGTGCCGGGACATTGAGCTGGCCTGTGATGAGAAGGTCATTAAGGTACTGGGCAACGAGCAGAGAGCCGACTATACCCAGGCGCTTGTGGCCTGTAGTGTCAACCGCCGTGTGATCGCAGCCTGCCCTCTTGCCTTTGGTGAGGTCGGTGTAAAGGAGCGTGTGAAGTCTGTGATGAACTACAAGAAGCCTGCTTTCTGGGTCGTCGTTCTGGCAGTTATCGCCTGCGTGGTCGTTGCGGTGTGCTTCCTGACTGATCCGGAACAGGACAGCTATACGCTGCGAATTGTCGTTCCAGCAGGAAGCCAGGATGATTTTGTGTATTCAGATGAAGAAGTCAGTACAACGGGAAACTCCATTGTCATATGGTCCGGTGAAGGACTGGATGATACGGAAGTTCTTTTATTTCCAGTCGACGAAACAACAGAAACCGGATATACGGCTACCTATCTTACACATGGAATGCCCGTTGAATTTGACGCCGTAAAAGATGAATGGTTCAAGGTTGGCATCAATATGCAAAACCCAACGGACGAAGACATCGTTGTTTATGTGGAAGTCGAAAATGTGGAAATTCGTATTTCTGACGAAAGTGCGCCCAATCGTATTACTTTCAAAGCGGAAGTCCTTGAAATCCACGAGGAATATTTTCTGGTTGCACCAGAGGCAAGCTGGGCACTCAATAGCGCTGACCAAATTGAAGTTCCTCTGATGAATATGGACCCCGCTCTGGAGCCGCAAATCGGAGACATTATTGAAGTCTCATATAGCGGTGAGATACTGGAAACTTATCCAGCTCGGTTGAAAGAAGTTTACAGCATCAGAGTTGTTGCCGAAACGACGAAACTCACCTTAGATGATGTAATTATTCTTTCACAATACGGATACGATTTATCGTGGTCGGATTTTGAAAATTACGATTATATTGAGACCGGCTCTGGCCTGTATATCCGTGTCTATGTGATCAATGAAATGTATGAGCTATGGATTGGCGGTGGAAGTCCGGATAGTGACCCTATGTATATCTATCTGGCTTTGGCGGATGACCTCGATACACGCATCGACATTCGGGACGGCGGCGTGACGGAGTTCATTGGTGCGGATCATTCAGAAGTGTTGTTGGCGAAGGCGATCAATGAAGCAATCCTGGCAGAAAACAAGCCTTCCAAGCCGGATGGTCTGTATCATTGCGCCAGCTTTGTCTTGTTGGATCAACAGGAACTCAGTGGCACCCCCGCAGTTGGTTCCTCCGACCACATCAAGCTGGTCACTGTCTACGGACTGGCGCTTCATCAGGGATTTGGTTATTCCGGTGGAACCTTTCACGATGCTGCCGGCAGTCATATCGCTGTTGCCATCACCTTTGAAGTTGTAGATGGGAAATATGTTCTGAAGGAGTATTGGACACCGCGGGACGGCTCCTACTATGTTCAGGATATTCGGGATAAGTTCCCTGACGAAATTGAGGACGAAGCCCTGGATACTCAGAAGTATATCCTCGCCCAGAAGCAGGAGTGCTACGATCAGGCCGTCCGTTACGGCGGAGTTGATACCTATTCTGCGGTGGAACATCTTTTTGAGGTAATTGAGTCCTCTCCGGCCACATCTTCCAGACCTGCCGACTACATTGACGCACACCCGATTGAGTATCGGGAGCTTACCTACTACGGAAGCTATACATTGCAGTATGTATTCTCACAGTTTTTAGAGGGTGGTCAGACAGGACTGCGTGGACATCTGATGCGAAGCGTTCTCGATGATCTTGCGCCGGAAGCACAGCTCCGACTCTACGCTGAAACTGGCCAGGAATACTTCGATGAATGGAAAGCGGGTGCCATTCGGATCAGCGAACAGCACGATATGGAATGGATTAAAGAAAACCAGCCTGCAATCTGGCTTCTGCTCCAAATGATTGACGAGTAAGCAACCACATCAACAGCGCAGCTTCCGGTCGGGAGCTGCGCTGTTCTTTTGGAATGGCAATCTTCACAAATTCTTCATCTTTCTACCACTACCATCTTAATGTAAAGATTGTTATTATAAAGCCATCAAAGGAGGGGTTCCATGTACCACATTCTGATTTGCGATGACGAGCAGGATATCGTCAACGCATTGAAAATATATCTGATGAATCCGGACTTCAAACTGTTCGAGGCCAACACCGGAGTGCAGGCCCTTGAGGTTATGGAGCGGGAGGACATTCACCTGATTCTGCTTGATATCATGATGCCTGAAATGGACGGCATCTCCGCAATGGTAAAGATTCGGGAGAAGAGCAATGTCCCCATTATACTGCTGACGGCCAAAAGTGAGGATACCGACAAGATCCTCGGCCTGAACACCGGAGCGGACGATTACATCACAAAACCGTTTAATCCCGTAGAGGTGACGGCCCGTGTCCGTTCTCAACTGCGCCGCTATATGCAGTTGGGCAGCAGAGCTGCGGCTCCGGCACGATATGTCATCGGCGGCGTGGAACTGGATGACAGCTCCAAGGAAGTCACCCTGGACGGAGAACCCATTTCCTTGACGCCCATCGAATACGACATCCTCAAACTGCTCATGGAGAGTCCCGGCAAGGTGTATTCCCCCAAGGAGATCTATCGGCAGGTATGGAAAGAGGCTCCCCTGGGAAGCGACAATACCGTTGCCGTACATATCCGGCATCTCCGTGAAAAAATAGAGATCAACCCCGCAGACCCCCGATATCTGAAGGTGGTCTGGGGACAAGGGTATAAAATGGAGAAAGGAGCAAAACGATGAAGCCGTTCTTTAGGAAGAAAAACGCAGATCCCATCGTGGAGGAAATCGCGCAGACCGTACAGGATGCGCAGTATGAAGCAGTGACACCAGAACCGGAGAATGTTGCTCCAGTTAATAGAAAACTCCCGCTGACCCACCGTACATCAGCCAAGTTCGTAGCGTTCCTGCTGGTCATCATCATGGTGATTGTTGTTATCGGCTCTGCAGCTGGTGCGTTCATCATGGTGGAAGAAGAACTCTATACGACATCTGAATGGGCTTACAAAAACGAAGCCATGAGAAATATTGCCGAAGGCGATATCCGGACGCTCATTCATTATTTGACCAACGAGAATTTAGATGCTGGTGCTGATGATGCCATGCGCTATTTGTCAGATCGCAACATTGCATCTATTGAAATGGTTTTCTCAGAAGGTCCGCGAAATAACTGGGGGTATGATGGGGGCGTGAAGGAAAGCTCCACGGAGTACAGTGCGGTCTGGTATCATATGAAGGAGAAAGACGGCGTAGAAAACTGGTACAGTCTGTATAGCAACTACGGATATGATGTGGAGCAGATCGGTACGGTGGAGGCAACGATTCGTCTTGCGGATGAATTGACCCAGCCTGATACTTATTATTATGCCGACCTTTTGATCTCCTTGGCCTTTGCCATGCGTTTCTGGGTATATGCGATTGGCATCGGCGCTGCCATTCTTGCTATCGCTGCTTTCGTTTTCCTTATGTGCGCATCTGGTAAGAAAAATGGTCTGGCAACAGCGCAGCCGGGATGGGGTACGAAGATCCCCTTTGACCTGCTGACCGGGATGACTGCGCTTGCCGGGTTCCTGATAATACAGGTCATGGTGGAAGCAATCTACTATGCCTCAGACATCGAAGCAGCGTTAGCCGGCATCGCATTAGGTATCTCTCTAATGGCCATTTGTCTTGGCTGGTGCATGAGCTTTGCAACGCGGATCAAGCTGGGGTGCTGGTGGAAGAACACCATCATCTTCTATGCCCTTAAAATTGCACTGGTCGTGCTGCGTAAGATTTGGAGCGGCGTATGTGTGTGTTTCCGCGGTATGGTATCCCTTTGCAGAGGCATTCCTCTGGTTTGGAAGACCGCTCTTGGCCTGGCTGCAATCGCCTTGATCGAAGTCCTTGTCATTGCTGGGGCATACTGTGAGGAGGATGTTCTGCTGACCTTCTGGTTCGTGAAGCACCTTGTGCTTGTCCCGCTGGTTCTCTATGTGGCGTTGATGCTCCGAAAGCTCCAGGCAGGTGGCAAGGCTCTTGCCACCGGTGATCTTGGATATCAGGTGGACACCAAGAGAATGTTCTGGGATTTCAAGCGCCACGGCGAGAATCTGAACAGCATTGGCGTTGGCATGACAGCGGCAGTGGAACAACGTCTGAAAAGTGAACGCATGAAGACTGAGCTGATCACCAATGTTTCTCACGACATCAAGACTCCGCTGACTTCTATCATCAACTACGCGGATCTGATTGAAAAAGAGCAGTGCGACAACCCCACCATTACAGAATATGCCGGTGTACTCCATCGTCAGTCCGACCGCCTGAAGCGGCTCATTGACGATCTCGTGGAGGCTTCTAAGGCGTCCACGGGTAATCTGGAGGTGCTGCTGGCTCCCTGTGAAGTTGGTGTGATGCTGACACAGACTGCCGGTGAGTATGAGCAGAAGCTTCAAGAGAAGGATTTGGTTCTGTTCACCAGCCAGCCGGAGCAGCCTATTAAAATTATGGCAGACGGTCGCCGCCTGTGGCGCGTGTTCGATAACCTGATGAACAATGTCTGCAAGTATGCCCAGCGCTCCACCCGCGTTTATCTGACGCTGGAGGAGAAAAACGGAGAGGCAATCATCTCCTTTAAGAATATCTCCCGCGAACCCCTCAACCTGTCTACTGACGAGCTGCTGGAGCGCTTCGTTCAGGGCGACAACTCCAGAAAGAGCGAAGGCAACGGTCTGGGCCTGTCTATTGCAAAGAGCCTGACCGAACTGCAAAACGGCACCATGGAGCTGACTACTGACGGCGATCTGTTTAAGGTGGTTCTGCGGTTCCCGACCATCAGCTAAAAAGAAGCAATCCACACCCGTGCGTTTCCAAAGAAAGAAGATGTCCCAAAGCAAATGTTATTGCCGCCTGCCTATGTCTGGTGGTGAGCATCGCCATTCCTGTCCTTCACCACAAGGGTGGTCCTGGCTCACAAGATTCAATCGATGACTTTCCAGCGGCAGCTGCTCTGCTGTATTTTAATGGGGTGCTATATGAGTGCTGCGATATTCCACAGGCATTAGAAAGACTTGGATTGCCTTCAGAGATTACCCCGGAGATGGCCGGTGAGCATGTAGCTAATATTGAACTTGGCGGCATTGTGGATTATCAGGAGACCGTGTCGCAGACAGATAAGGAGTTGTTCCAGTACGCTCCGGCTCCGTCGAGAGCAGTATATGTCCTGCGGGATGGGGACAACTATATGGCCGCGGTTTTTGTCCGAACCTATTTCCCGGATGATCCTAACGCCTATAGTGACCTTGCCGAAGTCTATCGCATCTATGGTATCGAAGATGCAGGCGGCATCGCTTCTATTGCACAGGTGGACTGGAATCGCGGAAAGGTTATCGGCGCTGAGATTACAGACACCGAAGCGATCAGCAAGTTCTATGCGCTTACCACAGACATCGTCAACTTTGTCAGCATGGACAACGATGCGTTCCAGGATCGCGTGTTTGCTGATGTGCCGGAGGAGAACGCACCGGAGGCTCACAGTGCTTTTGCGGATGACCAGCAGACAATCCGTATAGAAACCGCAGACGGACACCGTTTCTTCGTGAGTATCTACCCGAGCTATGGGTACCTATATAGTAGCGGAGCTATGGCGTATCACCAGATTACCCCACAATTGGCTGAATGGATCAACGAATATCTGGAATAAAAGCAATGCAGCTCCCGGCAGTGTGACCGGGAGCTGCATTTTTCTTTTTGTATGAGTTAGTCTTCAAACAGCTTTGAAACGGGAACTTTTAAGACATCGGCAATCTTGAACATCGTCTCCATGGAGACGCCAAAAGGCCGCGTGGGACTTTCGATTTTGGCAACAAAAGACCAGGACTTCCCGATTTCATCGGCAAAGGCCTCTTGGGTCATCCCGGATAACTTGCGATAATACTGAACTTTCAGGCCGAAACGAATGTATTGCTCATGATATTTTGTATCCATAACGCACCTCTTTCTCTAAAAAGGGTATCATGTATCCCTGAATTTATTTAGAGAAAGAGATTGTTAATTTTGGCAATATAATGATATAATAAAGCAATTACAGGACAATTGGAATAGGGCGGTTTATTGAAAAGAGCCGCTATGGGGGCTATTTCACATCCGTCCCATCTTCCACTGGAGGATTGGGAATGAACTCTGCGATATCCTCCAACCTGCAGGACAATGCAGTGCAGAGCTTGTCGAGGGTCTTTGTTTCCATGTTCTCATTTGCGCGAAGCCGGCGCACGGTTTTGCTGTCTATGCCACACTTTTCGCGCAGCTGATAGGTGGTTACACCACGTTTGTCCATCATTTTCCACAGCTTGTTAAATACGATCATGCAAACACCCCCAAAATTGATCATCAATAGTATGGGGGTTATAATCTTCCTTATTAAGGGGATATAACCCCCATGAGGACAGTTTGGAGATATTATTACGATGAAATCCTGCTTTTTTATCGGTCACCGCGAAGCCGGAGGAGATGTGTTCCCGGCACTGTCAGAGGCGGTGGAGCATCATATTACGGAACACGGCGTAACAGATTTCTATGTCGGTCACTATGGTGGCTTTGACGGACTCGCGGCACAGGCTGTGAAGGAAGCCAGAGAACGACATCCGGAGATCAGGCTCACACTGGTTCTGCCGTATCACCCGGCCATCCGACCGATCAATACACCAAAAGGCTTCGATGGTACATTTTATCCCTGGGAGGAAGAACGCATCCCAAAGCGGCTGGCTATTATCAAGACCAATCAGCGCATGGTGGACACCTGCGACTATCTGATAACCTACGCCTATCACTTCCTTGGTGGCACCGGCCAGACAGTAGAATATGCCCGGAAGCGGGAGAAACGAGGACTGATTCATGTTGAGAACCTGGCTGAAAAGTTTCGGGAAACTGCTCTATAAGCACCACATGACGCTCCTGCTGGTAGGTTGTCTCACGCACAAATCGGAGTCGTTTCGGCTCCGATTTGTGCTTTTTGCCACCGTTCATTCGGCGGATTTTCCGTTGTTTCCGTCCAGCCCTGCCCGTTCCAATTCCATTCTGGGTCAAAACTGGGTCAG
>OHAT01002542.1_pt1 | contig 13426 bp, 10 predicted proteins | sample 1577141 | NCBI WGS metagenome assembly OHAT01 (sample SAMEA3541578, study PRJEB24748) | human gut metagenome | biome: human gut; feature: human-associated habitat; material: faeces | place: China | collected 2012
TGTCAGCACCCCGTCGACAACGACAGACTTCATCCCGAGAATATTCACGTCAGGGATTCCCAATTCCTCTGATAAGAATTTTTGGTATAAAAACTCGGGAGAAGCTGTCAATATCCATACTTCAAATCCGTATTCTTTCAAATTTGCGATAAGCTGTTTCATTTCCGGGTAGAATTTTCCTTGGTATGATTCCACGTAACAATCGTAACCCAAGGTTGCCACGGCTTCGGGAGTCATTCCCGCGAGAAAATGGGCACGGTCTTCAACGTACACTTTACCCACGTTGTCGCCGTTTTTCACCATGCGGTTCAAAATAGCCATTTTTTCCTTTGACACTTTGTCATTCTTGCCCTTGTAATATTTGTCGGCGTAACGATACAGTGCTTCGTCTGCCAGATAATGAGGAACTTGCCCGAACACGGTGCCGTCCCCGTCGAACACGGCAACTTTGCGGGTATTCATGGTTAAGGTCGTGTTCAAGAATGTTTCAATGCGATCGTTAATCTCTTTTGACCATCCCTTGATCTCGCGATAGGTTTGCGCGGAGATATAAGGGGTGAAGAATAACATTACCAGAATGATAACGCTACTCGTTACGAGCTTCTTTTTCATGTTTGTTATTACTTTTTGTTGTTAACCAAATATTGTTCTTCCTTGTAAGTAAAGCTGACAAATACTATTGATAAAGCGCACGCTATCAGCAATAATATAAATGTTCCATCCCAGCCGAACGAACTTTCAGAGACGTAACCCAGCACGACGTTTGCCAGAATCGCGGTTCCGAAGAAATACCCGAAGAAACCCGTTAACCCGGCAGATGTTCCCGCCGCGTTCTTGGGAGCAAGGTCAAGAGCCTGCACCCCGATAAGCATCACCGGGCCGTAGATGAAGAAATCGATGGCGATCAAGGATAGCGTGACAATCATGTAGTTATCCGAGAACTGCCAGTAAAGGAAGATAAACAAGGCCACCAGGGCCATGAATATGATCGTCGTGATAGCGCGGCGTCCCTTGAACACCACGTCACTCAACCACCCGCAAACAAGCGTGCCCGGTATAGCGGCAAACTCGTAAGCGAAATATGCCCATCCGGCTTCTTTGATATCGTAGCCTTGTGCTTCCTTCAAATAGGTGGGAGCCCAGTCGAGACAACCGTAGCGAACCATGTAAACGAAAGCGTTAGCGATGGCGATGAACCATAACATTTTGTTATTAAGCACGTATTTGAAGAAGATTTCTTTCGTGGTGAGGACTTCTTCCTGCTTCTCGCTATAATTTTTCGGGTAATCGTTACGCCATTTCTCGATGGTGGGCAACCCGCAGGATTGTGGCGTGTCGCGAATCATAACGTAAGCGATTAGAGCGATTAGCAAAGCTACTGCCGCGGGGAATATGTAAGTACCTATAATGAAGTATTTTGTGCTGTCAGCCCCGTAGAACCAAGAACCGAACCACATGGCTCCGTACACGGCCATCGGGCCGACAAGAGCGCCACCCACGTTATGGGCGCAATTCCAGATAGACATCTTCGTGCCCCGTTCCTTCACGGAAAACCAGTGTGTCATCACGCGTCCGCAAGGAGGCCATCCCATTCCGTTGAACCACCCCACGAGGAAGTTTAGTACCGCCATAATCACGATGGAGATGGTACCCGCCCCGAATAGTTCAATCGGGACTGCCATGAACATCATGGATAACGCGGCTAGAACCAATCCTAAAGGTAGGAATACTCGCGCGTTGCTTCGGTCGGAAACACTGCCCATCAAGAACTTGGATAAGGCGTAAGCAACAGCGTTTAGAGCTAACACGATACTTAACGAGCCTTTCTCGAAGCCGTAAGGACCGTCAGGATCTGTCAAAAATGGCATCGCCATTGAAAAGTTCTTTCGCACAATGTAATAGCCGGCATATCCAACGAAAATACCGATGAATACCTGCCAACGCATGCGCTTGTACGTAGAATCAATCTCACCCTCGGGTAACTGGGTTTTGAATGGCGCTGGTTTCAAAAAGTTCCACATGTTATTAGATTTTATGTTATAATTATTAATTTAGACACACCTTTATACGTAATAAATCTTAAAAAGTTTCATCATGACACTAAATAGGGCATTTTAGTATGTTTTTTCTTTGATTCATTGCAATTGTATTTAATTCTCAATGTTTTTTTATCGAACGTATTCGAAAACGTTTTCTTTCTATTTCGTAACTAATGTCTTCCAATTCACAACAAAATTAGGGATATTGATTTTTAAATCAAAATAATTTTCAATAAAATTACGTTTCTCTTTTGATTTTATTTTTATTTCTTTTTGAAAAAGATTAGTTTACCCCGCTGGCGATAATATTTATATCATTCTAAAGCATTGGCTAGTATTGATATAGGATGTTCGCACCGCTTGGTCGTGGACATTTCGATTTGCCATTTGCAAGTTTCGCAATCGGTAGCCACGATATCGATGCCGCAACTTTCAATTTGATTGAACAAGGAAGCACCGATATCTTGTGAGGTCTTGTAATTCTCTTTCTTGAAACCGTAAGTTCCTGCTATCCCGCAGCATTGCGAATCGAGAATGGTTAATTCGATGTTGGGGATAAGTTTTAACAGTTCTATCGAATAATAAGACCAACCCAGTTTCTCCATGTGGCAAGGAGTATGGTAAGCTACTTTGAGTTTTTCTCCTTGCTTGAAATTCAATTTCAAATCTTTTTGGCCGAGTAGCCGATAGATATAGCGTGTGGCTAATTCTATTTGATCTCTGACATCGTCGTTTTTCACGTCCAATAGATGGGGATACTCGTCCCTGATGGTGAACGTGCAGGTTGACGAGGTGGCTATCACCGGAATGTTTTTATCGATGACGGACTTTCGAATCGAAGCTATGTTTGTTTTGGCTTGTTTTTTTGCCTGATTGATAAAGCCGTTAGAAATTAACGCGACCCCGCAGCATTTTTCTTTCTCGAGCAATTGTACCCCGATGCCGAGAGCGTTCATTACTTTCACGAGGTCTTTTCCCAGTTGCGGGTTGTTGTAGTTCGCGTAACAACCGTGGAAGTAGCTGACCTGCTTCGGGTAGGCGGCTTGCTTTTCAGCCTGTTTTTTGTACCACCCCTCGAATGTGCCGAACGAGTATTTCGGGAACGTGCGGCGGTGGTCGATCTTCATCACGCCGTCAAGGATGGCTTTCACGGGTTTTAATCCCAGCGTGGTGTTTACAATCGGGGCGAACGGGGTTGATAGCGTCCCCACCAGATCCGTGTTCGCTAGGATGAAGTCGCGTAGCGTGGGTTTCTTCTCGCTGTACTTGATGCGCGCGGACTGTATGATGTCGCCTATTCTCACGTTCGAGGGGCATGCCACCTCGCATCGCTTGCAATTAATGCAATATTTCAGAGATTCGTCATAGAAATTGAATTTCTTCAAGCGCAGGCGTTCCCCGTCCGGTCCCGCTTGCTTGGGACCCGGGTAATCCGGGTTGACGGCTGCCACCGGGCAGTAAACGGTACACACGGTACATTTGATACATTGCTCGAAATTATTGTCGCTTATATTGTGTTGTTGTAGATTCATAACATCTCCTGTTTACTTGAAATTCTGTCTGCTACATACAATGCGCTTAAAATGGAGACTCCCGCCCCGCATCCTTCTTTTATCGCGTTGAAGCCTTCCAGTATGGCTCCGGACACGTAAAGGTTCTCTATCGGTTTGCCATTTTGCAACCCCCGGAAATCTTTGTCGGTTTTTACCCCGAAAGTTTGATAGGGTTGAGCCTCGAATGCATCCCGGCTGTACCATTGTTCACGATTTCGGGAGTAAGTGATGTCCAGATTGAAGATTGGTTCGTAAACCCGTTCCGGATCGGCAATCAATCCTTGGCTGAAATAACTTCCTGTCGCCAGAATCACGTTTTTGCCCGTGAACGGGATATCCCCGTGATTGTTCGTGTAAACCCGGGTGATCCGGTCACCCTCTTTCTCTGCCCGCAGGACAATGTCGCCCAGCATGAAAACGCCGCCGGCTTCTTGGAAGCGGGCGCGCAGCTGTTGTTGTACTTGGATGCCCGGCACGGAAGGAGGGAGGGTCGGCAGTAAATAAACCGGCTTCCCGATCTCTTTTTGAAGATAGGCTAAAGCGTCTTTCCGGCTTAATCCCACGATCGCGGGTAACGCGATGATTTCGCAATCTCCGCGTTCCGCCTTGATCTGGCGAACTAATTCGTTCAGGTTGTCTTGGTTGTCAAACACTCTGGCGATATTCACGGAACGCATTTCTGTCGGGTTTTTCCGTAAACGCTCCAAGGCGGGAAAATTAATCAAGTGGGTGGTACATGTCGTGCCTATTTTTGCCAGTTCGTCAACAATGAACTGGGTATAGAAATCAAGAAATCCCGTCACGTTGAAAATCCCGACTTTCTTCCATTGAATCCGGTTCGCGTTTTCGCCTTGCAAATGATCTTCCAAGGTTAGCCATGTCGGTTTTAACGTACCCATCGGGGTTACTCGGTAGTGATTCTGTTCTGCTTTTCCTTTTGTCGGGATGCCCGTGTCTTGCAGGAAGGTTTCCGCTTCTGCGGTCAATTGCGCGAACTTGCTTGTTCCCAGCTTCGCGTAAGGATGCGCGGGTGCTTGCTCGATCAATTCTCCGATTGCTTCCAGCGGTTTGTTCACGCTTTTCCCGTCCGGTAGCGCGTTTAGTAAATCAAAAGAACCGGAAGAGAAATGCAAGGCGCTTTGCCCGGAAGAAATAATGACACAGCGTTGTCCTTGCTTGGACAATTGTATCCCGGAAATTAAGCCGGACAGACCGCCGCCGATGATAATGGTATCGAATTTCATAATTATTCTTTTGAAGATGATGTTAGCCCGCATACGGCTTCGTATATCCACGCGGTGTATTCACTTTCACGTAATGTATCGCCCCACGCGATGGGTGCCATGCCTTTCCATCTCTCGTTCAAGAAAGAGGTAAGGTCTGATTTCGCTCTTTTCGTGCAGGCTTTTTTCATGTTGCTCATTAATCCGGCGGCTCGGCAGGCACAGAGTTCTCCTTGGCAAGTGCCCATTCCCACGCGGGTTCTTCTTCGCAAGTCAACCAGATTGTTTACATCCAACTCGTTCAAGGCGTACTTCGCTTCTCCCACGGATACTTCTTCGCATTCGCAGATCAGGCTGTTGTCCAAGGCGGTATTCCCTGAGAACTTGTCTGCCATCTCCCCGTGGCGGTTGATTGTGGCGTTGCGTTGCGCGAGCGGAACGGATATGATTTTTTTACTTGTTTCTTCGGCATTTCCTCTGGAGCCGGGTAATTTTTCCGTGGCGGTGGTGCAAGGGGTTGAAACGTTTAGTTTCTTGCAAACCAAGTCGGTCGTCCATTCGGACATCAACCGGTAGGTCATGAGCTTGCCGCCCGTGATGGTGACAAGGCCTTCCAGTCCGTCTCTCTTCGCGTGGTCCAGTAGCACGATACCCCGGCTTACGTTTCTTCCGCTGGGATCATCGTCTGATGCAACTAGCGGTCGTACTCCCGCGTACGCTCTCAGGATGCGGGTCTGTGCCAGTAGCGGGGATAATTTTTCTCCTTCCCGCAATAGTAAGTCCACTTCTTCCGGGGTGACGTACATGTTGTCCACTTCCTCGTAAGGTACTTTGCTGGAAGTTGTTCCGATAAGGCAGATGGTATCGCCCGGCACGAGAATATCGGCGTCGGCGGGCTTGCGGCATCTGTTCAGCACGATGTTGTTTACCCGGTGCCCGAAAATCAACAAGGCTCCCTTGGCGGGTAGCATGTTGATATTGATTCCGGCCAGTTTGGCTATATTGTGTCCCCATATACCCCCGGCGTTGACAACGACGGAGCCGTAATAGGATTTTGTTTCTTTCGTTTTGTGGTCAAGGATTTTGATGCCCGTGATGCGGTCTTGCTCGCGGATGAGTTCCGTGACCTCGTGATAAGTCAGCACGGTGGCACCGTGTAGTTTCGCGTCCATGATATTGGATGCTGTCAGGCGGAACGGGTCGACCGCTCCGTCCGGAACTCTTACCGCTCCAATGATATCGGGATTGGCGGAAGGTTCCATCTTTAAAGCTTCTTTCGGATCGATCACGTCAGCCCGAATACCTGCTTGCCTACAGGCGTCAACAAATTTGGACTGGTAATTTATGTCATCTTCGGGAAGGGTGAGGAAGAGGCCGTCGGTTTCTTCCACGCAGTGGCTGGCGATTTTACGAAGAATCATATTTTCTTTGATACATTCTTCCGCGGATTCTTTGTCGGTTACCGCGTAGCGAGCGCCGCTATGCAACAGCCCGTGATTGCGTCCCGTGGCTCCGGTGGAAATATCGAATCTTTCAACCAAAAGCACCCGCAGTCCCCTGCGGGAACAATCTCTGGCAGTGCCGGCTCCTGTTGCGCCGCCGCCGATGATGATTACATCAAATGGTTTTGTTGTCTCGTGCTGTGTCATGTCCAAAAGATTTTATTATCGCAAAGGAAAGAATAAAACGAAAGAAAACAAAATAATATCGCAACAAAATCACCTAAAAGTGAAAGTAAATGAAAGAATAAGTTCCGTTTTGTGTTTTGAATAGCTTTCAAATGGTTGAAGTTGCCTTTGGTGAGTTGCAACCTGCAACTTGCAACTCGCCAAAGGCGAATCCAACCAGAGGAGGAACAGGAACACTATTATTAACGTGAAAAGATATGTATCGAGAAGGAAAGTTGATTTACTTATGTTGTTGAATTGATGTTGTGTCGTTTCGGAATGGTTGTAGAAAAAGAGAACAACGATTCAACAACGGTAGAATAAGCCGACTTGAAACTGACTTTATCTGATTGTTTGTGGGAGTCTGTGAGGATCGGGCTTGATAAATAAAAGGAGAAGACAAAGAACATTAACGGGATAAATATCTTTGTCTTCTCACATCACCAACCGATTAACATACCCCAATTGCTTGGGGATTTCACCAATAATCGCTATATTTGTAACAAACGATACACAAAGGTAATACAAATTTGGAAGAATGCAAAATCAAATTGGATTATTTTTTGGTAATAGATAAAATTTAAATTAATTCTAAATAAAAGGGTATGTCATTTTCCGAGAGATTGCAAGAGGTGATGAACGAGAAAGGTTACACGAAATACCGTGTGGCGAAGGCATTAAACATGTCGGCTACTACCATTTCAAACTACCTGAATAACAAGACGAAGCCTGATACCACAAAATTGGAGGTGCTGAGCCACTTGCTGGGAGTAAACCGGAATTGGCTTGTAAGTGGCGAGGGCGAGAAATACCGTAAAGTTGTTGCGGTTGATGATGATTCTTTAGGGGGTGATTCAGTCGGCGAGGATGATAGTGTAATGACACGTCATCTGGTGGCGATTGTTGATAAACAAGCTTCTTCTTTAAAGGCTAAGGATGAGCAGATGACTATGTTGCTTGCGACAAATGAACTGTTGTTAAGGAAACTTGCTTCTCTTCTGGAGAAGTTGCTTGAGAAATTTTGAGATAGTATAATATTGGAATAATACTTCACGAGTGCCACAAGGATTTGAATTCGTTTTTTGGGCATTCGTGAAGTATTTTTTTGTCTTTTCCCGGGAAAATTCTTCTTGATATATATTTTTTTTGAAAAATATTTCAAATAGTAATCTCCCGTTTTTTAATTCGTTTTTTCAAAGTATTTTTCCATGACAAATAGAGAAATTAGTTTTTCTCTTTTTTTATTCCGGAATTGTGCCACGTACTCGTGAGCGTGTTTTATAATTTCGAGAGCCTCATTCTCGTGCTCGATGTAATAATTAACTTTCTCGATCAGGTCGGAATAATCTTCCTTGATTTCAATATAGTGATAATCGGGGATTAATTTACCTTCCATGAACCAAGTTTCACAAGTAGGTTTGGGCATTACAGCGATGGAGTTGGAATACATTACCCATTTCAAGTTGCTTGCCACGTCATTCCCCTCGAGTGCCATGATGAATTTGTACTCGAGATGATCGCGTAGTGTTATTTTGGGTTTTCTCCATTCTGCGGGTATGTTGGGACTACTGCCAACTTCTCCGACATCGCACATGGGATGATCGATAAACTTTGAAATGAACTGTTGTCTACGAGGTTTCGAGCCTGCCTTGCCTCTAAAAATGATTTTATTCTTTTTTCCGGAGAAAGGTATCGTGTCTTTGAGAAAAACGAAATGGCGTATCTTGTCGAGATTCAATAGAACCGAATTTTTATTATCGGGATGAAGGGGACGGCTTTTCACGATGGCAGGATAGGCGGGAACGTGAACGATGTCACCGGGCAAATGTTGCCATTTTAGAGATTTCGGGAACCAGCGGGTGAATTCGTAGGTATCAAAGAAGTAAACGGATTGTTTTTCCCTTTTGGTGAACTTGTGATTTGCCAGACGGGGAGAAGTGTCCGGTAATTTCACGGGTTCTGACAGTTTGTTATAATACTCGACACGTTCTTGTATGTAAGGGAAATCCGGTCGTTTCATGGCTTTTTTCAATATTTTTTCACGACGGTTGCGGAGTATGATTTGCGGGATTGCGTAACGAGTCATGTTTTGAATATAGTAAATCCATTTCGGATTTTTTCCACTACGAAGACGATAGATTAATTGCATGTCTGATATCATGTTTCTACCTCTATCTCCAAAAGGTAATTATAACCGTTAAAAGCGTGGAGATACTTGTTTTATCTATCTTTTATATCTCGCGGAATGTTCTGTTGCAAACAATTCATTCGCCTTTTAATGTATATTATACACGACATACAATATCATGTCCACCAAACAGAACATTGTAATAATTAAGATTCTAAAGATAAGAATCCAAACAAACGCCTTTAAAATATCTTCTATCTGAAACGCTCAGATGATAATGTAAAAATAGATATTTTTTGGTATTTGACAAATAGTAGGCTAAATAAATCGGACTTCGGCGGAAAACCGGAGTTTACATCATGGTGTTTCTTAAATCTTTGCATATTGCAAAGATTTAAGAAGTGAATGACAGACTATCCGGTATTATTCTATATTGATTTCGATGTCAGTGTATATAGTGACGGATTTTTGTAGATGTTTTATTAAGACAACCAGAGCATCGTGCGCTTCGAATGGCAAATGCGAGAACTTGTCCAGCCAAGAGAGAATGTAGTGTTGTTGGCGAGTAATTTCATAGATCGTGGCTTTCAGAAAATTTCGTTCCCAAAGAATTTTTTGTCGGGATGCAAAATTTTTAAGATTTGTGGTTATGCAATATCCCGTGTCATCTTGTCGTATCGAGATCGCGGGATTGATTTTTATGATTTGAACGGAACGTCTTTGTTCATCTTTTTCATTGTAGACGTGAGGATGTCCCGCGAGAAGAACTATCTTATCTTCTTTGGAAAGATTCGGGTAGGCTAATTCACAGTCCCAATCGGTCATGTCGGGGACGGAGCCCTCGAAGAGTCTTGGTGCGGCTATAGGCATGCCGGATGTCCATGTGATTCCATCCTTTGTTTTCTGTAGCTTGGGAACAATCATCCACTGTTGTTTGCCCCATGTGCGTATAAAGTACGCGATCCGGAATGTGTTTGTTCGTGTGGCTAAGAGTTCTTTCATCCTATCTTTTTGAATGATTGGTGTGAATGTCTGTTCCACGAGAGGTGCAAATGTTTTTTCCCATTTTCCCGTTAGTATGGTATTTTGTTTAAAAGATACTGAGTTTTCTCTCGATGAGCATTTGTTTATTAAAGACGGAATGTCCCAACCTAGTTTAGCGGCTTGATGTTCGAGGAATGTTAAAGAACCATCGACGACTAGTCCGAGGTATTGTTTCATGCTGTTCAGTAAATATTGGGACAAGGGGGGAAGAGTGCCTTCTGCCGGTAGTAAGCGAGTGGTTTCTTCCGGGCTTTTGTTCATTTTGTTTGCCCACGCAAGCCGTTCGAAAATGTCGTCGGGAGGGAGAATGTTTAGCGGGGAATTGATATCGATAGATGTTTTAGAATCTAGCAGGTAAGCCATGGCTTTACCGAATAGGAATATGGGGTATTGGATGGGGCGATAGTCGTCGAATATCGTTTTATTTGATTCTCCTTCTGAAAAATATCGAAAGGCACGCGAGTAATCACCTTGATAAAGGTAGTACATTCCCAATAAGGATGCTCCCTCTCTGGTAGCGGGATTTACGTTGTCGGGAATTTGATCTGATTTGCCGGGAAGCAAGAGTGTTAGGATTGCCCGTGTATCTTGCAAGGTGGCATGAAAGAGGGGGGAGTTTTTGTGTATAACGGTAAATCGGTCATACCAACAAGCGATGGACGGGTTAGGATGAATCTGTTCGATTTGTAGCCGGACAATGTCCCGGAAGGGGCGTATAAGGTATTTTTCGGGAAATGTTGTTTCGAGATGAAAGGATGATTTCATCTTTGAGGCTGTGTTGAGAAGTTGCTGTTCATAAAAATGCGGGATCGGGAAATGGTCGTGATCCGGTAATTTTACATCAAAGAATATAGCTAGTATCCTCTCTCTCGTGGGGCGTCCTGTTCGATTTACTTTTTCCCAGAATTGTGGAGTGCTGACTTCTTGCTCGATATCGCGCCCCTCTTTTACCTGTTGCAGGAATAGTAGAATGGTTAATTCCAGAGCTAACATAGACGTGTAGTAATCATCAGTACTTCCGCCTTCCATGCAATACCAAACAATTTTAGCCTGTTGGAGCCTTTTGAAGGTTGCGTGTAATTCGGAACGGGGGGAAGTGACGTCAGGGAATAAACTTTCCATATCCTTCCTGTTGATAGGGCAACAAGAGTGTGCTAACATGTCTACGATAAGTTTTGCCTGACCGGATAATGATCGATAGACTTCCAATTGAGATTCGAATGAGATATCCATAAGTAATAAATATAGGTTTTTACAAATTTAAGAAAATAATTCCGGAAATGTATCTATGTAGGTGTAATGTGTGTTGTTTTTGGTTGTTTGATTACCTGCATTATTTTGTGATAGATTATATTATTTATAAAGGATTATTATTACTTTTAGAGCGTGTTTGAAGAAGAAGGAATATAATCAGTGTTTAAATATTAAAGTGTTGTTGTATGAAAAGAGTAATGAAGACCTTATTATTTGCTATGGCAATTTTTTCGGGCGGACTATTTTGCTCGTGTTCTTGTAAAGTGGACAAGAAGGCGGCTCAAAAAGTGATGCCTATCGAGGTGCCCGTGCCGGAACGTCCGGCGGGACAGAAAGATGTGCTGGGGTTGGTGACTCCCAAGTTGGATACCGTGCGTGTCGGGTTTATCGGGTTGGGGATGCGGGGACCGGGAGCGGTAGAAAGATTTACGCATATACCGGGTACAAAAGTCGTGGCTCTCTGTGATATCGTTCCCGAACGGGTGGATAAGACGCAAGGGATATTGAGACGTGCCGAATTGCCGGAGGCGGCGGGTTATTCGGGAAGTGAAGACGCGTGGAAGCAACTTTGCGAACGGGATGACATTGACTTGGTGTATATCGCCACGGATTGGCTGCATCACGCGCCGATGGCTCTTTACGCGATGGAACACGGTAAACACGTGGCAATAGAGGTTCCTGCCGCCATGAATATGGAGGAGATTTGGGCGTTGATTAACATGGCGGAGAAAAAGCAATTGCATTGCATGATGTTGGAAAATTGCGTGTATGATTTCTTCGAGTTGACCACGTTGAACATGGCGCAACATGATGTCTTCGGGGAAATACTTTACGTCGAGGGTGCTTACATTCATAATCTTGACGAGTTCTGGGCTTATTACTGGAATAACTGGCGTATGGACTACAACCGGAAACACCGGGGGGATATTTACGCCACTCACGGCATGGGGCCCGCTTGTCAATTGCTGGATATTCACCGCGGCGATAAGATGAATTATCTTGTTTGCATGGACACGAAAGCTGTTTCTGCACCGGAGTATATCAAAAACAAGACGGGTGAAGAGGTGAAGGATTTCAAGAACGGGCAACACACGGTGACGTTAATTCACACGGAGAATGGTAAAACGATACAGATGCAGCATAACGTGACATCGCCCCGTCCGTACAGTCGGATGTACCAGTTGACAGGTACGAAAGGTTTTGCCAATAAATACCCGATACAAGGCTACGCCCTGCAACCCTCGCAGGTATCCTCGGACGTGATGCCGGATCACGAGAATCTGAACGCTCACGGTTTCGTGCCGCAAGAAGTGAAGAAAGCCTTGATGGAAAAATACAAACATCCCATTCAAAAGGAATTGGAAGAACAAGCCAAGAAGGTCGGCGGACACGGCGGCATGGATTTTATCATGGATTATCGCCTCGTGTATTGCTTGCAGAACGGTTTGCCGTTGGATATGGACGTGTATGACTTGGCGGAATGGTGTTGTCTCGGTGAATTGACCGCACTTTCATTGGAAAACAACAGTGCTCCCGTGGCAATTCCGGATTTCACCCGCGGCGGCTGGAATAAGATAAAGGGGTATCGTCACGCTTTCGTGAAATGAAAGGCGATGGAATGTTTTAGGAAAATACGGGATTAATGTTTCCGTTTTTATAAACAGGAGGAAGTGTCTGCTCGGGCACTTCCTTGTCTTTTTAAGATAAAATTGGACGGGAAATAGACGAGTGATTGTTTTTTTCTTTATTTTTGGAAAAATAAAGAGAGTGGTACTGGTGCATTATGTCTCAAAGTAAAGGTTATACTATCGAAAAGTTGGTGAAGAGGGATCCAATGGCTTTTCGTGCTTTTCATCAAGAGCACGTGAGATTATTTTGCCAGTTCTGTACACGGTTTATCGATGATCCGGAAGTTGTGCGGGATATTGTACAGGAGGCGTTTATCGCCATGTGGGAACGGATAGCCACCTTTCGAGAAGAGGCTCACGTGAAAGCTTTTCTTTATGCAACAGTACGGAATAAGTCCATGAATTATTTGCGGGATCGACGGGTAGAATTGCGGAGTCGGGAAAGGTTATTCCAGTTGCAGAGCGAAGCTGAATTTCGCGATATCGCTATCGAAGAGGAAATGTACGATTTTCTTTGCAAGAGGATTGAGATGCTGTCGGAGATGCAACGCGAGGTATTGTGGATGCATGTTGACGGGTTGTCTAACGAAGAAATTGCTAAAAAACTTAATATTTCCGTGAATACGGTTCTTACGCATAAACAACGGGCTAAGAATGAGTTAAGGAATTATATCCGTTATTTTTCTTTATGTATTACTATCTTTTTGAAAAAAAATAAAGATTTCATGTAGTCGTTTTCCAGCAGAAGCGTGTGTATATATAAAATTAAGTCAACAACACGTCTGGTATGAACGAGAAAGATGTATACGGAGAAATAGAAAAATATCGTCTTTTACTACAAAAATATTTTGAGGAGACGCTGGAACCGGAAGAACGGCGGCAGTTAGCCG
>OHAT01002546.1_pt1 | contig 13394 bp, 9 predicted proteins | sample 1577141 | NCBI WGS metagenome assembly OHAT01 (sample SAMEA3541578, study PRJEB24748) | human gut metagenome | biome: human gut; feature: human-associated habitat; material: faeces | place: China | collected 2012
AGTGCGCATCCTCGCGGAGCGTTTTTATCGTATGGAAACGAAGTTTCCTATACGAGAACAAAATAGCCATGACAGAATTACCATCGTGACTCTGCCATGGCTTTTTTTATTCAGCTGCTTTTTACCTGGATCCGGTTTCAAGTAAAGCCTCTTTTCATTCTGTTTCAATCTTGGCAAGCTCCCACTAATCCCATTGTCACTTTCTTATCAAAGACTTTTTCAAAGGAGTTTTTTGCCTGCTTTGCAAGTGTTACTCAATGAACCAAAAATAGCACTCTTTTAAAGCCAAGCTCACGCATAGCAAATGCGGAGGCATATGTCTTTCCCGTTCCCGTAGCTGATATAAGTAACGCCCGCTCTTCCCCTCGTTCCAGAATCTTTCTCAAATTTGCAATAAATCTCTCCTGCATGGAGTTTGGCTTTAATCTATATTTTTCCAGCGACAGGATTTCTTCGCTTTTTGCGATTTCTCTCTGGTGTTTTACGATATTATAACGTTCTTTGTAAACTTCATAAAAATCATCATAGGGCAAAGCATACTCACAGTTCCAAAGATTCTGAAACTCGTCTACAATTTCTTCTGCAATCTCGCCACTTTCTGTAGAAATCAGTTTTGTATTCCATTCTTTATTTACCGTCAACGCCGCACTTGTCATATTGGAACTTCCGATGATGATCCGGTAAATTTCTTCTTTTTTGAAAATATATCCCTTTGTATGAAACCCATTTCCTGCTGCTTCCACATCGTACATCTTCAATGTAATATTTTTTAATCCATTGAGTTTCTCAAGTGCTCTCGGTTCGCTGAAATTCAGGTAATTTGTCGTAAGGATCTGCCCCTTAACGCCCTTTTTTTCAAGCTCTTTTAGCGTCTGCAGGAGTGGTGTCACACCGCCCAACGTGATAAATGCAACGCTGATCTGAAACTCTTCGCAGCACAACAGCTCATCCTCCACGGATGAAATAACCTTCTTCCCCTCTTCCGGATTATTCGATACAAATGCCGGCTTATACGCTAGATTTGCTGCAGAAGAACCATTTATATAAGCGGCGCTCAGGCCGCTTTTCAATTCATTGATCACATTCGCATTCACCGATCTAATTCTTCCTCTTATTTCAAATTTTTAAACGCCTGTTAAAAAGAATCTCTTGTTCTTTATTATACCTTACATGTAATAAATTGTCATAAATAACTTCCCTGAAATCCGATTTCTATTTCTGTTACCACAACATTGTGTATTCTTTTCCACAGCAGCATCATCTGCTACATTTTTGAAATAATTTGTCTCGCAACATATACTCCACTTGCCGAAGCGTGAGACAGAGAATGCGTAATACCGCTGCCATCACCAATAATATAAAGTCCTTCATGGCGAGTCATCAGGTTGTGGTCCAGTTCCACTTCCATATTATAGAATTTTACTTCTACACCATAGAGGAGGGTATCATCATTTGCTGTGCCGGGTGCAACCTTATCGAGTGCATAAATCATTTCGATAATGCCATCCAACAGGCGTTTGGGCAGAACAAGACTCAAATCACCGGGGGTTGCATTCAATGTAGGTGTAACGAAGGATTCCTCTATACGCTTTGGTGTGGAACGACGACCACGAATCAAATCACCGAAGCGCTGCACAATTACACCGCCGCCTAGCATATTGCTCAGGCGGGCAATGGATTCGCCATAGCCGTTGGAATCCTTGAATGGCTCAGAAAAATGCTTGGCAACCAACAAAGCAAAGTTTGTATTGCCTGTCTGCAAGGCAGGGTCTTCATAGCTATGCCCGTTTACAGTGATAATGCCGTTTGTGTTTTCATTTACAACAGCACCCTTGGGGTTCATGCAGAAGGTACGCACCTTATCTCCGTATTTCTGGGTGCGGTATACGATTTTACTTTCGTAAAGCTCATCGGTCAGATGAGAAAAAACCTCCGCAGGCAGTTCCACGCGCACACCAAGATCAACGCGGTTGGATTTTGTGGGGATTTCCAGTTCATTACAAATGCGTTCCATCCACTTACTGCCGCTACGTCCAACAGAAATGATACATTTTTCGCAGGAAAAGCTTTCCTCTGCACAATTTACCGCATAGCCATTTTCCAGAACGGTAACGGAATTGACGGGTGTATCGAAGAAGAAATCTACCTTATCCTTCAGATGTGCATAAAGATTTTCCAGAACAATATAATTTATATCCGTACCCAAATGACGCACAGATGCGTCCAGAAGGTGCAGGTCATTCTGGATACAAAGCTTTTTGAACTTTGTGCCGGCGGTGGAATACAGCTTTGTGCCTGCACCGCCATAACGCATATTGATGGTGTCAACATACTGCATTAAATCCAGAGCGCGTTTTTTGCCGATATATTCATATAAAGTACCGCCGAAATCGTTGGTGATGTTATATTTCCCATCGGAAAAAGCACCTGCACCGCCAAAGCCGCTCATGATGCTGCAGCTTTTACAGCTGACACAGCTTTTGATTTTATCCCCATCAATGGGACAGTGGCGTTTATCGAGCGCATGACCTGCCTCGAAAACAGCAACCCTCATCGTAGGCTTTTGCTGCATCAGTTCATAAGCAGCAAAGATACCACCGGGACCTGCGCCGATAATAATGACATCATAATTCATTCCTTTTCCTCCATTATCTCTCATTATCTTTTATTCTCTCTTATTTATAGCCGGATTGTCGTCCAATCCTCGCAGTTCCATACCTCAGTCACAACATCCTGATAAAATTCAGGTTCGTGACAAATCAAAAGAATACTGCCCTTATATGCCTGCAAAGCACGCTTTAATTCTTCCTTTGCATCCACATCCAAATGGTTGGTTGGCTCATCCAGCAGAAGAACATTGGTTTCGTTGTTGATGAGCTTGCAAAGGCGAACCTTTGCCTGCTCGCCGCCGCTGAGTACCTTCACCATGCTTTCGATATGCTTTGTGGTCAGGCCACATTTTGCCAGAGCGGAACGCACCTCATATTGCGTAAACGAAGGAAATTCCTTCCAGATTTCATCAATACAGGTGACATTTTCGGTGTATTTCTTTTCCTGTTCAAAATAGCCGGTATAAAGATAGTCACCCAGCTCCGTTTTGCCGCTGAGAGGTGGAATTTCGCCGATGATGCTTTTCAGCAGAGTGGTTTTCCCAATCCCGTTTGCACCGACAAGCGCAATTTTCTGTCCGCGTTCCATGGAAAGGGTGAGAGGTCTGGAAAGGGGTTTATCATATCCAATCACCAAATCCTCTGTCTGGAAAATGTATCTGCCTGCGGCACGCGCCTCTTTGAAGCTGAATTCCGGCTTGGGCTTTTCCTTCGCCAATTCGATGACATCCATTTTATCCAGCTTTTTCTGACGGGACATTGCCATATTTCTTGTGGAAACACGCGCCTTATTGCGGGCAACGAAGTCCTTTAGGTCATCAATTTCCTGTTGCTGCTTGCGGTATGCCGCCTCAAGCTGCGCCTTTTTCATGGCATAGACCTCCTGGAATTTATCATAATCCCCGACATAGCGTGTCAGCTCTGCATTTTCTACATGGTAAATCAGATTGACCACGCTGTTAAGGAAGGGAATATCATGCGAAATGAGGATGAAGGCGTTTTCGTATTCGATCAGATAGCGTTTCAGCCATTCGATATGATTTTCGTCCAGATAGTTGGTCGGCTCATCCAGAAGAAGAATATCCGGTTTTTCCAGAAGCAGCTTACCCATTAAAACCTTGGTTCTCTGTCCGCCCGAAAGCTCCGTGACATCTCTGTTCATGCCGATATCCGTAAGACCGAGGGCGCGTCCGATTTCGTCCACCTTGGAATCAATGATATAAAAATCATGATGCTCCAGAGTTTCCTGTATACTACCCGTTTCCTCCATCAGAAATTCCATGCGCTCTGCGTCAGCCTCCGCCATTTCGGCATAGTAGGCGTTCATCTGCGCCTCAAGGTCAAAAAGATAGCCGAAGGCAGATTGCAGAACGTCTCGGATGGTCTGTCCCTGTTCCAGAACGGTATGCTGATCTAAATAGCCCACACGGACATTTTTGCTCCATTCGATTTTGCCCTCATCAGGCATCAGCTTTCCTGTGATAATATTCATAAATGTGGATTTCCCTTCGCCATTTGCCCCAACAAAGCCGACGTGCTCCCCCTTCAGAAGGCGGAAGGATACGTCTGTGAAGATGGCTCTGTCACCAAAGCCGTGGCTGAGCTTTACTACATTTAAAATACTCATGTATCGTTCTCCTTATGTTCTTTCCTTTAGTAATTGTTCCAGAATTTTTGCCGCGCCAAAGTGATTGCAGTCCTCCGCAATCATATCCGCCGCAGCCTTGATGTGTGCCTCGCCGTTTGCCATGGCAACGCCAATGCCCGCAAATTCCAGCATGGGCAAATCGTTATCGCTGTCTCCCATGGCAAGCACATGCTCCGCTTCGATGCCAAGCAGGGCACAAAGCGTTTCCAATGCCTTCGCCTTGGTGGCAAGGGGAGAGGTGATTTCAATATTTTCCGGTGTAGATGCGGTAACGGAGCAAAGACCGAGTGCCCGCAGCTCCGCCCAGACCTGCTTTCGCAAGTCCATATCCCGAAAAATCAGATTGATATTTTCCAAAATGGCATGGCTTTTCTGCATTTTCTCCCAGAAATTTTCTACAGGGGTGCGGCTGTTCAGAATATAGCGCACATGGCTTTCCGTCAGCCCGTAGGGGGAAAGATTTTCATAGACGCTTTTCGCAATATACGCCTTGCCATGGATAAAATATTCCGTGATGACAGGCAGACGCTTGGCAATGGGAATCACTGCATCGACTGCATTGGGCGAAAGATTATTTTCAATGATGGCTTTTTTTTCCACTGCGTCATAAATCGCCGCGCCGTTGCTGGTGATAACATAGCGCAGAAAGGGCAGTGCCTTGATTGCCTGTGGCACTGTGCTGAAGGGTCTGCCTGTGGCAGGCACAAAATAAATGCCCTGTTCGTTCATCTGTTCCAACGCATGATATAAGCGAGGGGTAATTTCCTTATTTTTATCGAGAAGGGTGCCATCCAGATCGGAGGCAACCAGCTTTATGTATTTCATAGTATCACCTGCCCATTCTATCTATTCTATCAGATAAAGGAACACGCTACAATAAAAAGGAAGTGACTTTTTGAAAGAAAATTTCGTTTGAGGGTTCTGTCTGTATTTCTCTGGAAAAAGGCAGGCAGATATGATATGCTAACAGCAGAAGCGGAGGAGAAACGGAGGGATTTACATGGTTTTTACGCCATTTAGGCTGAGAGAGTTGGAATTGAAAAATCGTTGGATTATGCTTGCCATGCACACAGGCTTTGCGACAGGCAATGCGCTGACAGAGCGCGACTATGCCTTCTATGAGGAGCGCGCAAAGGGCGGCGCGGCGGCAGTGACGGTGTTGCTTGCTGTGAATGAAGCAGGGGCACTTAAGGGAATGTATGACGCGGAAACGGTAGAGAAGGAAAGCCTGCGGACACTTGCGGAACGCGTCCACGCGCACGATTGCAGGCTGATTGTGCAGCTGTTCCACTGCGGACGAAACGAAAGCGCGAAGAACCACGGCGAAAAGCCCTTGCTTGCGCCTTCTGCGGTGGCTTCGCCTATTTTCAGGGCAGAGCCGCAGGAAATGACGGCAGAGGAATTAGCCAAAACAAAGGCGGCGTTTGCCAATGCGGCGGCATTGTGCAAGGAAATCGGCGCGGATATCGTAGAGGTGAGCGCATCGGCAGGGTATCTGCTTTCGGAATTTTTCTCTCCGTTGACAAATCAGAGAACGGATGTATATGGCTATCAGACAGAAAACGGCATGACCTATCCATTGGAGGTTCTGGCGGCAGTGCGTGCGGCAGTAGGGGATTTCCCAATACTGGTAAAGGTTTCTGCGGCGCAGATGGTAGAGGGCGGCTATGAGCTGACAGATACGCTGCGTTTCTGCAAAAAGGCAGAGGATGCAGGGACGATTGATGGTGTGACGGTAACGGGCGGCTGGCATGAATCTCCGGTGGAGCAGATTTCCTATCATGTTTCCAAGGGGGGATATGCGCCGTTTGCAGGCGCTTTGAAGAAATATCTTTCTGTGCCTGTGATTGCTTGCAATCGGATTCATGATGCGGAAACGGCGGAACGGATTCTGGCGCAGGGTCTCTGCGATTTCTGCGGTACGGCAAGGGCATTTCTGGCGGATGCGGCATTTGCCAATCGTTTGCAGGCGGGCAAGCCCTATCTGCCCTGCCAGAGCTGCAATAAGTGCATCGCGGCAGTGCTGAAGGGGAAGGAGCTTTTCTGCGCCTTCAACCCTGAAGCAGGGAATGAAGCCTTTGAGCATCAGAGAAGAAAGATTGCAACCAGAAAGGAATGTATCGTCATCGGCGGCGGTCCTGCCGGCATGGAAGCGGCGAAAAAATCTGCAGAGCGCGGCTTTGTCACAACACTGCTGTGCAGGGAAAAGGAGCTTGGCGGTCAGCTGCGGCTGGCAGCATTACCTCCGAAAAAGGAGGGTCTGCTGGATTATATTGCCTACATGAAAGCAACCCTTGCGGAGCTAGGCGTTACCGTTTTGACAGAAACAGAAGCAACGCTTGATTTTATTAAAGAAAGAAAACCGTATTTTACAGTTGTGGCAACAGGCAGTCAACCCGAAAAGCAGCCAATTGAAGGCTTGTCTGATGAAAAATATTTTACGGCGCAGGAAATCTTGCAGATGCCGGAAGAAAAAATTGCGGAAATGCTTCAAGGAACTGTGGCAATTCTGGGCGGCGGCGCAGTTGGTTTGGAAACGGCAGCATTTCTGACGCAGCGTCTGCCGGAGGGTGTAGCGGAATTCGGGATTAAGATTATCGAGCAGAAGGAAAAAATGGGCATGGACATGGGCGCAATGGCGCGTCCGCTGTTAAATGAATTGAAGAAAAAGAATGTCAGCTTTTTGACAACTACCACTGCAACGCTGATGGACGGCAGCAAGCTGTATGTCAAAATCGGCGAAATGACGCTGTTTGTTTCCGCGGATACAGTTATTTGGGCAGGCGGCAGCGAATCTGTTGTGGATACGGAGCTGACCATGTGGCTGATGGATGAGCGGATGAGCTATGCCGTTGTGGGGGATGCAAATGAAATCGGCGATGGCGGCACAGCAATCAAGGATGCGTATGAATTGTACACACATTTGTACCTTGCATGACAAGATTTGTGTATATTGTATTTTTTTAAGATATTGATGAAATATTTTTCGGCAGATATTGCCAAGAGAAAAACATTGTGCTATATTTAGTACAAGTGTTAAATAATTGCCAAGGAATTAGGGAAAATCGCAGTACATTCTCGTTGGCAATGAAAAAAATGCTGAGAAATATCACCATTTTTCTTGGAAAGGAAGCGGAAAGTTATGGATTTTATCAAAAGAACATGGGCAGAAATTGACTTGGATGCACTGGATTACAACATCAAGAGCATCAAATCCAAAATGGAACCCGAGCATAAGGTTATGGGTATTGTAAAGGCGGATGCGTATGGTCATGGTGACGGCTTTGTAGCACGCAAGCTGCAGGCAGGCGGCTTCGACTGGTTCGGCGTTTCCAACATCGAAGAAGGTATGAGCCTGAGAAACGAAGGCATCACAAAACCCATTCTGGTTCTGGGCTATACACCCGCAAGCTGCGTAGAAATTCTTTGCCAGCAGAGCATCACAAACGCAATCGTTGGGATTGAACATGCAAGAAGCCTGCAGGAAGCAGCGGCAGCAGCAAATGTTGTTGTAGAAGGTCATATTAAACTGGATACAGGTATGACTCGTGTTGGTTTCCAGACAGATGATGCAGACTTCGATCAGTCCCTGAAGGATATCATTGAAGTAAGTAAAATGCCCAACGTAAAGATTACAGGTATCTTTACACACCATGCAGTTGCTGACTCCTACACAGGTGATAACCCCGATTTCACAAGAATGCAGTTTGCTCGCTTCGATAAAATGGTAACAGCTTTGCAGGATGCAGGCGTACATGTTGGTCTCCGCCACTGTGCAAACAGCGCAACCACAATCGCTTATCCCGAAAGACATATTGATATGTGCCGTTCCGGTATCATTACATACGGTATGCTGCCCTCTAGCGAATGCGAAGGCATGATTGATTTGAAGCCTTTGATGACAGTAAAATCCACAATCGGTCTGGTAAAGCATGTTCCTGCAGGCTCTCAGCTTTCCTACGGCAGAACCTATACAGCAGAAACAGACAGAAGAATTGCTACCATCCCTATTGGCTATGCAGATGGTTACAACAGAGCATTGTCCAACAAGGCTAAAATGATTGTTCATGGTAAATATGCACCCGTTGTTGGTCGTGTCTGCATGGACCAGCTGATGATTGACGTTACAGATATTCCCGAAGCAAAAATGGGGGATGAAGTTATCGTTGTTGGTACAGATGGCGATAAGCACTTCACATTTGACGATATGGCTGAAATCCTTGGCACAATCAACTATGAACTGCCCTGCGTATTGACAAAACGTGTTCCCCGTGTTTATAAAGAAAACGGCGAAATCGTTGGTATCGTAGACCATGTTCTGCATCAGTACAGATAAGAAAAATTGAAATAAAAGAGGAGTGGCTTTTGCCACTCCTTTTTGATCCTTTTTGAGTTGAAAATTTTCCGGTTGAAAAAGACATCCCATCGTAAAGACGGGATGTCAATTTTTTTGTCTGATAAAGCTGTAGGCTTACAGCTTTGCAATCACTGCGTCCGCAAATTCCTCTGTGCTTGCGGTGCCGCCCATATCCTGCGTCAGTGTTTTCCCTTCGGAAATGACATCGGTTACGGCTTTTTCGATTGCCGCTGCCGCCTTTGCCTCGCCCAGATGTGCCAGCATCAGGGAAGCGGAAAGGATGCAGGCAGTCGGATTGATTTTGTGCTGTCCTGCAATATCGGGAGCAGAGCCGTGGATAGGCTCGAAAATTGCACCGTCCTTGCCGATATTTGCGCTGGGGGTCAGACCAAGACCGCCAACCAGACCTGCACACAAGTCGGAAACGATATCACCGTAAAGGTTCGGGCAAACTAGTACATCATATTCCTCAGGGTGCATCACCAGACGCATACACATGGCATCGACAATGCTGTCTGTAAATTCGATTTGCGGATATTCCTTTGCAATCTCTCTTGCAACATCCAGAAACAGACCGTCTGTGCATTTCATGATGTTTGCCTTATGTACGGCTGTTACTTTTTTTCTTCCTTCTCTTACGGCATATTCAAAGGCGTAACGGCAGATGCGCTCGCAGCCCTTTCTGGTAATCAGCTTAATGCTTTCCGCCGCATCCTCGCCAACCATGTGTTCAATCCCTGCATACAGGTCTTCTGTATTTTCGCGCACGATAACAAGGTCAATATGATCATATCTTGTGATTACGCCGGGGTAGGTTTTGGCAGGGCGCACGTTTGCATAAAGGTCAAAAGTTTTGCGCAGTGCTACGTTTACGCTGCGGAAGCCCTTGCCGACAGGGGTCGTAATAGGCCCTTTCAGCGCAACACCGTTCTTGCGGATGGAATCAATGACATGGTCGGGCAGGGGCGTGCCGTATTTTTCAATCATGGCTGCGCCTGCTTCCATTTCATCCCATTCAATGGCAACGCCGGTTGCCTCTACAACGCGCTTCGCTGCTGCAACAACCTCAGGGCCGCTGCCGTCCCCGGGGATAAGAGTTACTTTATGTGCCATATTATTTTGCCTCCTTTGTATAGTTCAGCAGACCGCCTGCGAGCAGAATGTCGCACTGTCTTGCGGAAATATTCAGTCTTGTGGGAATTTCTTCGCCGGTACGCACCAGTGTTACCATTACGTTCTGTCCCTCTACTGCGCCTTTGATCTGGTCTGCGGCATATTTGATGACAAATTCGTCCCCAAGGCGGATGTTGTCATAGTCCCATTCGTTTACGAATACCAGAGGCAGGATACCGTTGTTAATCAGGTTTGCCATGTGGATACGCGCGAAGGATTTTGCGATAACACCCTTTACGCCAAGCTGCAGGGGAGCCAGTGCCGCATGCTCGCGGCTGGAGCCCTGCCCGTAGTTCTGCCCTGCAATGATAAAGCCGCCGCCTGCCGCCTTTGCTCTTGCGGGGAACTCAGGATCGCAGGGGGTCAGGCAGTAATCTGCCAGATAGGGTACGTTGGAACGGAAGGGCAGAAGCTTCGCGTTGGAGGGCATGATGTGGTCTGTTGTGATATTGTCCTCTACCTTAATCAGCGCGCCGCCCTTGATTTCCTTGGGTACCTTTGTGTTTTTGGGGAAGGGCTGAATATTGGGGCCTCTGACAACCTTTACACATTCGCCTTCGGGTGCAGGAGGAATGATGAGGTTATCGTTTACCATGAAATGCTCAGGCATGGAAACCAGAGGGGCTTCTCCCAGTGTATGGGGATCTGTCACAACGCCTGCCAGCGCGGATGCAACGGCTGTTTCGGGGCTGACGATATAAACCTGTGCGGATTTTGTCCCGCTTCTGCCTTCAAAGTTTCTGTTGATGGTACGCAGGGAAACCGCATTCGTTGCAGGAGCCTGTCCCATGCCGATGCAGGGGCCGCAGCCACATTCCAGAATACGCGCGCCTGCGGAAATAATATCTGCCAGTGCGCCGTTTGCCGCCAGCATATTCATCACCTGCTTGGAGCCGGGTGCGATAACCAGACTGACATCGGGATGAACGGATTTGCCCTTTAAGAGTGCCGCAACCGTCATCATATCGGTATAAGAGGAATTGGTGCAGGAGCCAATCGCAACCTGATCCACCTTCAGACCTGCAACATCCTTTACCTGCTTGATATTATCGGGGGAATGAGGGCAGGCAACCAGAGGTGCGATTTCATCCAGAGCAATCGTTACTTCCTCATCATAGGTCGCATCTGCGTCAGCGGAAAGCTCGATCCAATCCTCACCGCGTCCCTGCGCGTCAAGGAATCTTTTTGTCACCTCGTCAGAAGGGAATACGGATGTGGTTGCGCCCAGCTCTGCGCCCATGTTTGTGATGGTTGCTCTCTGGGGAACGGAAAGTGTTTTTACGCCTTCGCCTGCATATTCCATCACCTTGCCGACACCGCCTTTAACGGACAGGCGGCGCAACACCTCAAGAATAACGTCCTTTGCCGTTACCCAGGGGGAAAGCTTGCCTGTCAGGTTCACACGGCAAACCTTGGGCATAGCCAGATAATACGCACCGCCACCCATGGCAACGGCTACATCCAGACCGCCTGCGCCAATCGCAAGCATCCCGATGCCGCCGCCTGTAGGGGTGTGGCTGTCGGAGCCAAGTAGGGTTTTGCCAGGCTTGCCGAAGCGCTCCAGATGCACCTGATGACAGATGCCGTTGCCGGGCTTGGAAAAATAAATCCCATGCTTGCTTGTCACTGTCTGGATATATTTATGGTCATCTGCGTTTTCAAAGCCTGTCTGCAGGGTGTTGTGGTCGATGTAAGCAACAGATTTCTCTGTTTTGACACGGGGAATCCCAATGGCTTCAAACTGCAGATACGCCATGGTGCCTGTGGAGTCCTGTGTCAGTGTCTGGTCGATTTTGATGGCGATTTCCTTCCCTGCCACCATTTCACCGGATACCAGATGGTTTTTAATCAGTTTTTCGGTAATATTCATACCCATATTCTCTTCCTCCTAAGAAAACTGTTTGATGAAATTTTATTTTTTTAACAAATCCTTCTTACAGAAGCCCTGCCTGCTTTGCCAGCTCCGGCAGAAGCGCGCATGTGGCTGCCTCCATCTCTTCCTCACTGATGAAGGTCATACGCCCGTCGCTGTACTGCTTATCTACCCATTCCTTGAGGATAGCGGTGCGAGGGTCATTCTTGCTGATTTTGCTTTCGCCCTCCAGATGCAATGTCTGGTTCAGCCAGTATGCAACGCCGGCAAGACCAGAGTTTTTGTTGACCTCTACGCTGAGGGGGCGGTTCAGCAGCTTTGCTGTATTGAAGATGTTATAAATTTCCTCATCCTTCGCAACGCCGTCTGCGTGAATACCGGCTCTGGTTACATTAAAGTCACGCCCGACGAAGGGGGTGCGAGGGGGAATATTATAGCCAAGCTCTTTTTCATAAAATTCTGCGATTTCCGTAATCACGGTAGGGTCCATGCCATCTAATGTTCCTCTTAGGGAAGCATATTCCATTACCATTGCTTCGAGAGGGGTGTTGCCTGTGCGTTCCCCGATGCCCAAGAGAGAGCAGTTTACGGAGGAACAGCCATACAGCCATGCCGTTGTGGAATTGACAACCGCCTTATAGAAATCGTTATGCCCATGCCATTCCAGTAATTCGGAAGGGATCTGCGCAAAGTGGTTTACACCATAAATGATACCGCCGACAGAACGGGGCAGGGTAGCACCGGGGTAAGGCACGCCGTAGCCCATCGTATCACAGAAGCGGATTTTTACGGGCAGCTGATATTTATCCATCAGTTTTTTCAGCTCCGTTGCAAAGGGAACCACGCAGCCATAGAAATCGGCTCTTGTGACATCCTCAAAATGACAGCGAGGGGTAATGCCCATATCCAGAGCAGCCTCTACAATTTCCAGATAGCCGTCGATTGCCTGCTTTCTGGTTTTGTGCAGCTTATTGAAAATGTGATAGTCGGAGCAGGAAACCAGAATCCCACATTCGGGCATTCCCATTTCCTTGACCAGCTTGAAGTCCTCCTTTGTGGCACGAATCCATCCTGTGATTTCGGGGAATTCATAGCCTAGCTCGCGGCATGCTTCGATCGCCCTGCGGTCATTTTCGCTGTAAAGGAAAAATTCGCACTGTCTGATTTTGCCCTTGGGGCCGCCTAAGCGGTGCAGCATATCATACAGCGTTGCGATCTGCTTTGCCGTATAGGGAGCGCGAGACTGCTGTCCGTCACGGAAGGTGGTATCTGTCAGCCAGATTTCCTCAGGCACATTCATGGGTACCTGACGGTAGTTGAACGTAACCTTCGGCACTTCGTCATAGCTGTAGTTATCACGATACAGGTTGGGCTCAGGAATATCCTGAAGGCTGTATTTATAGCGTCTGAGTTCCAAAAGATTGGTTTTGTCGTTATAAGTGATCAAAGTTCTCACTCCTTCTATCTGGATTTGTTTATCATACAAAAACAAGTGCTTTGCACGATGTTTTATATTTATAGAATATATCAATCATAGTGCCATCTGTCAAGAGAAAACGATAAAAAAATTGAATATATGACAAAATGATGAAAAATCATGTTTTATTTGAATCTACAAGGTTTTTTAAAAAATACAATAAAAATTTTTCTATAGAAAACAATAAATTATTTCGATATATTAGTTTTTGTCCTAGAAAATAATTCGGAAATTCTATAGATAAATTATGATAGATT
>OHAT01002548.1_pt1 | contig 13383 bp, 8 predicted proteins | sample 1577141 | NCBI WGS metagenome assembly OHAT01 (sample SAMEA3541578, study PRJEB24748) | human gut metagenome | biome: human gut; feature: human-associated habitat; material: faeces | place: China | collected 2012
CTTATATGAATGGTGAATTTACATCTGTGGTTTTCAAGAAAGAAAACAATAATCTCCCTTCTAATAATATTACTTATATATCTGAGGATGAGCAAGGAAGAATATGGATTGGTAGCCATGACGGTATAGCTCAAGTAGTAGGGGACAAGGCAGTATTGGTGGAAGAAAATCATGATGCCTTCAAGATGATGTCTTTTGGTAAAGATGTTTTTTTTCTTTCGGGAACAGGAACAATTTCGTTGAAGAGAGAAGGAGAGGATAGCCGTATTGTTACCCGTTTAGGTGAAGGTAGTAAAGTATATAGTACCATGCGCTTGCAAAACGATTGGATCGTTTTTACGGAAGATGGCAGTTATGTCTTTAATTTGAGAACTCATCAGGTGAGCCGGGATACGGAACTGAATATAGCAAGAGGACAAGTTCAGATTGACAACCGGGGGAATTTCTGGATTTATAATCATACAGGTAAGGTATGGTATGTCAACGCCAAGACCAGATTTGTTAAGTCTTTCCAACTGATTCCGGCTGATAAAGTAAATTATATAGATGAGGAACGTTACCACATCGTTCATGATTCTCGTGATATTGTTTGGATTTCCACTTATGGTAACGGTTTGTTTGCTTATGATTTGGCTACTGATGAATTGCAGCATTTCGAATCCAATATTAATGGATTCAGTCATATCACTTCAAATTTCTTGCAATATATTATGGAGGATCGAGCCGGTGGTATTTGGGTCAGTTCGGAATATACGGGTATTTCTCGTCTTTCGGTCTTGAATGAAGGAGCTGAGCGTGTTTTTCCTGAAGATGAAACTTTATCAGACCGTTCAAATACCGTGCGTATGATCAACCGTATGCCTGATGATAAGATTTGGCTGGGGACCCGTCGTGGAGGATTGTATATTTATGACCCTCATTTGAAAACGATAGAGAGCAGTCGTTATTTTGATTCTAACATTTATGCTGTTGAGGAAGGGGCTGATGGTAGTATTTGGTTGGGTAGCCGTGGAAACGGATTGAGTATTGACGGGAAATGGTACACTTATCACTCGGATGATCCTCTGTCTATTGGGAATAATAATATTTTTACTCTTTACCGGGATCGGAAGAATAGAATGTGGATAGGTACTTTTGGCGGTGGATTGAATTTGGCGGTGAAGGAAAAGGATAAGTATGTATTCAAGCGGTTTTTGAACAATTTTTATAGCCAGCGCCAGATTCGTGTGATACAGGAAGACAATAATGGATGGATATGGGTGGGCACCAGTGCCGGAGTTTACATATTTAATCCTGATTCGTTAATGAATGACCCGGATAACTATATTACTTATAATTATAATAACGGTAAGTTACGTAGTAATGAAATAAAATGTATCCATCAAGATAGTAAAGGCCGGATATGGGTAGGTACTTCAGGAAAAGGCTTCAGTATGTGTATGCCAGAAGGTGATTACAGAAACTTGACTTTTGAGCATTATGATGGAAGTGACGGGTTGGTAAATAGTATGGTGCAATCTATTGTTGAAGACAGGGAGGGTAAGCTTTGGGTTGCAACGGAATATGGTATTTCTCGTTTTGATCCGGATACACATGCCTTTGAAAATTTCTTTTTCTCGGCATATGCGTTGGGGAATGTCTATAGTGAGAACAGTGGTTGTGTGAGTAAGGATGGCAAACTGATGTTTGGTTCTAATTATGGATTGGTTGTTATCACTCCCGGCAAAATTGTGAATAATTCCACTGTAACTCCTATGGCAGCTTTTACCAATCTTCGAATTAATGGTATTGCCATGCGCCCGGGCGATGTGGATTCTCCGTTAGACCGTTCGTTGATTTATACAGATGAAATCGAGTTGAAATATTTTCAAAATTCTTTTGTCATAGATTTCTCTACATTTGATTATTCCGGAACGAATAGTACTAAATATACGTATCGGTTGGATAATTATGATAAAGAGTGGAGTATACCGTCTTCGTTGAATTTTGCAGCTTATAAGAACCTGGCACCCGGTACTTATAAATTGCGGGTGAAAGCTTGCAATGGGGTCGGTGTGTGGGGAGATAAAGAAACGGTTTTGAAGATTATTGTTGTTCCTCCTTTTTGGAAAACTACTTGGGCTTTCTTTATTTATGCTATTTTGATAGGGGTGGCACTATATATCACTTTCAGACTGATGCGTGACTTTAATACTTTGCGTAATCGTATACAGGTGGAGAAACAGCTGACAGAGTATAAATTAGTTTTTTTCACGAATATCTCTCATGAGTTCCGTACTCCCTTGACTTTGATACAAGGAGCATTGGAAAAGATGCAGCGTGGTGGTAAAATCCCTAAAGAAATGGCTTATTCATTGAAGGTCATGGATAAAAGCACCCAGCGTATGTTGCGTCTTATCAATCAGTTGCTGGAATTCCGTAAGATGCAGAATAATAAACTGGCCCTTTCTTTGGAGGAAACGGATGTCATGGCTTTCTTGTATGAAATCTTCTTGAGTTTCAATGATGCTGCTGAGTCTAAGAATATGGATTTCAAGTTCTTGCCATCTGTAGCTTCTTATAAGATGTTTATCGATAAGGGTTATTTGGACAAAGTGACTTATAATTTGTTGTCTAATGCTTTCAAATATACACCCAGCGGTGGAAAAGTGACTTTTTCTGTGACGGTGGATGAAGCAAAGAAACAGTTGGTCATATCGGTAGCCGATTCCGGTGTAGGCATTCCTAAAGAGAAACGTAATGAGTTATTTAAGCGTTTTATGCAAAGTAGCTTTTCGGGTAGTAGTGTCGGAGTCGGCCTGCATTTGACACATGAACTGGTGTGTGTACATAAAGGTACGATAGTATATACTGAAAATGAAGGTGGTGGGTCTATATTTACGGTCAGTTTGCCTACTGATATTTCTGTTTATGAGGAAAAAGATTTTCTGATTCCCCATAATGTGTTGTTGGAAGAGGAGGAAGTACATCATGCAGCTGTTCTTGCAGAAGAAATATCGGCGCAAGAAGGGGGCGTGGAACTTCCATCTGCACCACTTAATAAGCGTAAAGTACTTATTATAGAAGATGATAACGATGTACGTGAGTTTTTGAAAGAAGAAGTGGGACAATATTTTGAAGTTGTGGCCGAGGCGGATGGTCCGTCTGGATTGGAACGTGCACGTACGTATGATGCTGATTTGATAATCTGTGATGTGCTGATGCCGGGGATGACAGGATTTGAGGTAACCCGAAAATTGAAGAATGATTTTGATACAAGTCATATACCTATTATTTTATTGACAGCTATGAGTTCTGCCGAAAGTCATTTGGAAGGCGTGGAAAGTGGTGCGGATGCATATATTACTAAGCCTTTTAGCCCGAAACTACTGTTGGCACGCGCTTTCAAACTAATAGAGCAACGTGAGAAATTACGTGAGAAATTTTCGAATGATCCGAATATGGTACGACCGGCTATTTGTACCTCTGATAAGGATAAAGAATTTGCTGACAGATTACAGATGGTTATGGATCAACAGATTGGTAATGCTCAGTTTACGATTGATGAGTTTGCTTCGATGATGGGATTGGGACGAACCGTTTTTTATCGTAAGGTACGTGGGGTGACGGGATATTCACCCAATGAATATATCCGGATTATTCGTATGAAGAAAGCGGCGGAACTGTTGTTGGAAAATCGTTATACGGTAGCCGAAGTTTCTTATAAAGTAGGTATTAATGATCCGTTTTATTTTAGTAAATGTTTTAAGCAACAATTCGGTGTGGCACCTTCTGTTTATTTACGTGGAAAGGAAGAGTCCGGGATACAGGAAACAGAAAATAAGGAATGATGAAAACAAGATTTTAAATAAGAAGGTCAATCGAGAATGATATAGAATCGGTTGACCTTTTTGTTTTAATGGACTATATATTTAGTATGGTTTGAGACTGATTTTTGTCAGTACTTTGCGACTTACAATATAGAGTATCCATGTACAAGCAGAAGCGGTGAGTAATGCTGCTATTTGTCGAGTGGTATCAGATATATCTAGAGGCAGAGACGCTCCGAGCCACCAACCTGCCAAGGCTGCGGTAACAGTAAGTAAGGCCATAATGATGCTTACTCCTAAAATGAACATTATTCTTTTCATAAATGGTTTAAGTTTGATTCAATATTAAATATAAATGCTATTTCAAGTCTGTTTGTTCATGATTATATAAAAAATCTTGGTAAAGGGGATGTAAATTAAAAAAGGAGTATTCTCGGGAAGAGAATACTCCTTTTTTATGTAGGAATGATAAATCTTACTGATTAACTCTTTTTTCCTGAATTCTAGCTTTCTTGCCAGTAAGAGCACGTAAATAGTACAATTTAGCACGACGAACTTTACCAACTTTATTAACAGTGATACTGTCGATAGCCGGAGATTCGATAGGGAAAATACGTTCAACACCTACAGTTCCAGACATTTTACGAACGGTGAAACGTTTTTTGTCACCATGTCCGGCGATTTTGATAACAACACCACGGTACAACTGTACACGTTCCTTGCTACCTTCAACGATACGGTATGCTACTGTAATAGTATCACCAGCTTTGAATGAAGGATGCTGTTTGCCAGTAGCAAATGCTTCTTCAGCAATTTTAATTAAATCCATTTTTTTTGATTTTAAATTGTTTATCGTTACCAACGCAACATATCAAGTAACTCTTCTTTGACAGCGATTGCGCGAAAGCGGTGCAAAATTAGTGGTTTTTCACCATACAACCAAATATAATTTCATATATTTTTATCTGATATAGTTGGCAGCTTTTTCTTTTTTGAGTACATTTGGGCAATAAACGCTTTAAAAGCGTAGAGTAAAGAAGAATGTGAAATAATAAAAAAAGAGTGACTTAACTGTAATCGAATGAAGAAAATCATTTTACTATATGTATTATGTATATTCGGGCTTTCTTTGTATGCCCAGCAAGTGCCTAATGTTTTGAGAAGAGGTGGGGCTGACAGTGCGGAATGTCGTGAATGGGTGGAGAAGCAATTGTCGGAAATGAGTTTGAAAGAGAAAATAGGACAGTTATTTATACATACAGTCGCTCCTCTCAATACGCAGTCTAACCGGGCGAACATATATAATGCTGTTAAGGAATATAAGGTGGGCGGTTTGCTGTTCTCCGGCGGACAGGTGGGGAATCAGGCAATACTGACCAACTACGCACAAGAATTATCGAAAGTACCTTTGTTTATTGCTTTTGACGGCGAATGGGGATTGGCGATGAGGCTGAAGAATACTCCCCGTTTTCCCCGCAACAGGGTATTGGGCTGTATTCAGGATAATCAATTGCTTTATGAATATGGTAAGGAAGTTGCCCGTCAGTGCAAAGAAATAGGTGTACAGATTAATTTTGCTCCTGTTGCCGATGTGGATATTAATCCGCGCAACCCTGTCATCAATACTCGCTCTTTTGGCGGTGATCCTAAAAACGTTGCTCAAAAAGTGGTTGCATATTCTCGTGGATTGGAGGATGGAGGAGTACTTTCTGTAGCCAAGCATTTTCCGGGACATGGAGATACGGAAGTGGATTCTCATAAGGCGTTGCCTGTGCTGAATTTTGACCGTGCCCGTTTGGATAGTATTGAACTTTACCCGTTTAAGGAGGTGATCCATGCCGGATTGGGAGGGATTATGGCCGGTCATCTGGAAGTTCCTGAATTGGGAAAGAATCCGGCTTCATTGTCTGCTCATGTTATTGACAATCTGCTTTGTCGGGAGTTGGGTTTCGGAGGATTGGTGTTTACAGATGCACTCGAAATGAAAGGGGTTTCTCAAAATGAGAACCTGTGTGCTAAAGCGTTGAAGGCGGGTAATGATTTGTTGTTGGCTCCTCGCAATCTGAAAAGAGAACTGAACGGAGTATTGGAAGCCGTAAAAAGTGGCTGGCTTTCTGAAAAGGAGATAACAGAGAAATGTCGCAAGGTATTAACTTATAAATATGCTTTAGGGCTAAAGACGAAGCCTCATGTTCAGATATCGGGACTTGATAAACGATTGAATCGTACAGAAGTGGCAGAATTAATTAGCCGTTTGCAGAAAGCAGCCATTACCGTTGTCAATAATACCGGCGGGGTTTTGCCTCTGGATGCCAAGTTGCGCGGCACTACAGTATTGAATATCGGAAAGCCTTCCTCCGGACTTGAGTTTTACAGTCGCTTGAAACAGTATTTACCTCTGAGGCGTATTATGGCAACATCCGATTCGATGTCAGCCATTAGGAAAGAGTTGGTAAACAGCCAGCGTGTCATTGTAGTCATTAACTCTAATGATTATAATAAGTATAAGCCGATGTTGGAAAAACTGCCCGACAGCCTGCCTGTTGTTTATGTATATCTGATGCCTTTGAAGACTATGTCGGATATGGAGGTATGTTGGAAAAAAGCAGCAGCAGTTGTGTTGGGACATACGGATGAGCTTGAAATTCAGCGTCAGGTGGCAGATGTAATGGCGGGAAGAGCCGTGGCGGACGGACGTCTGTCTGTGGCAGTTTCCGATTTATTCAAACCGGGTGACGGAGTAACCATGAGTCCTAAGGTCTCTCGCATTTACAAACCTGAAGATTATGGCATGAGCTCTGCTGTATTGAAGGGAATAGACGAGATAGCCCTTGAGGGAATCAAAGCGAAGGCTTATCCCGGTTGTCAGATTTTGATTTTGAAAGATGGGGTGCCGGTATATGATAAATGTTTCGGAACCTTTACTTATGAAAAGTCTAAGGAAGTTGAGGCTGATAATTTATATGATTTGGCTTCGCTGACTAAAACTACCGCCACTCTGTTGGCTGTCATGAAACTGTATGATAACGGGAAGTTCGGATTGACTGATCGTGTCTCAGATTATATTCCTGTGCTGAAGGGGACAGGTAAGGAGCGTATCACTATTGAAGAATTATTGATGCATCAGTCCGGGCTGCCTGCATTTTGGCCGTTCTATAAGAAAGCGATAGATGAAGAAAGCTATACGGGAGCTTTTTATAGGACGAGACCGGATGCCGGCCATCATAGACAGATAGATACACGCCTGTTTGTCATTGATCATTTCGGATATAAGAAAGAACTGGTGTCGAAAGTTTTTTCATCGGATTATCCTTTATTGGTGTCAGATAGTATGTATCTGCATCGTTCTTTTCGTGATTCGGTGTTGCAACAAATAGCCGGAGTGCCTTTGAAAGACAGGAGGTATCGTTATAGTGATTTGAATTTCATATTGCTGAGAGAGATAGTGGAGAATATAACAAAGATACCGATGAATATTTTTCTTCAAAAAGAATTTTATAAACCGATGAAGATGGAGCATACTTTATTTCTGCCTTTGCGCCGTTTTGCTAAAGATGAAATAGTGCCTACTGTGAAAGCTGATTATCTGCGTAAGGGAGGTATGTTGCAGGGGTATGCGCATGATGAGTCGGCAGCATTCTTGGGCGGGGTATCGGGTAATGCCGGATTGTTTTCTACGGCCGGTGATGTGGCTAAGGTGTATCAGATGCTGATAGACGGTGGAGTATATGAAGGAGTACGCTATCTGAGCAAGGAAACTTGTGACTTGTTCCTTACTCACACTTCTAAGATAAGTCGTAGAGGACTCGGATTTGACAAACCTGACAAGAAAAATGAGGCAAAGAGTCCTTGTGCTGCCGAGGCTCCGGCAGAGGTAGTGGGACACACCGGTTTTACGGGTACATGTGCATGGGCTGATCCGAAGAATAAATTAGTCTTTGTTTTTCTGAGTAATCGTATTTATCCCCGTCCCTTTGACCATAAACAGTTGATGAGGTTAAATATTCGTCCACGTATCCAACAAGTTATGTATCAGGCAATGACAAAGTAAACGTATTTAGATTAAATACAAATTAGTGTAATATTGTAATGTCTATATGACAACTAATGGATAAAAGCTGTATATTTGTTCCATCAATTAGTACTAATAATTTAATATTTAAAGAAAATGGCTTACGTAATTAGTGACGATTGTATCGCTTGCGGTACTTGTATCGATGAATGCCCGGTAGGAGCAATTTCTGAAGGTGATAAGTATTCTATCAATCCTGACATGTGTACAGAATGCGGAACTTGCGCTGATGTATGCCCTTCAGAAGCTATTAGCCAGGGATAATACAATCCGTCAAGGTTTAAAAAGAAAAATGGCTGTTCTCAATGAGAGCAGCCATTTTATTTGATGGGGATATGAACGGTTATTTCAGTTCAGCCAATGCTTCTTTAATGCGGCGCATTGCTTCAACGATATTTTCATCGGAAGTGGCATAGCTCATACGAATACATTCGGGAGCACCGAATGAAGTACCGCCTACACAAGCCACATGACCCACTTCGAGCAGATACATGGCTAAATCATCCGAATTGTTGATTTGTCGGTCACCCGCTGCTTTTCCAAAGAATGAATCACATTTTGGGAACAGGTAGAAAGCACCTTGTGGGTTGTTTACTTCAAATCCCGGTATTTCTTTAGCCAACTTTACAATCAGGTCACGACGGCGTTCGAATGCTTTACGCATTTCTTCCACCGGAGCTTGAGTTCCTGTGTATGCAGCTTCGGCAGCTTTCTGAGAAACAGAGCAAGGACCTGATGTGTACTGTCCTTGCAGTTTATTCACTGCTTTGACCAGCCATTCGGGACCGGCAATGAAACCGATTCTCCATCCGGTCATTGCATACGCCTTCGACACACCGTTCACGATAATCACACGGTCATGGATTTCAGGGAATTGGGCAATGCTTTCGTGCTTGCCGATGTAATTGATGTGCTCGTAGATTTCATCTGCTATCACATATACCTGAGGATGCTTTGCCAATACTGCTGCCAAACCGGCCAACTCTTCTTTGCTGTAAACAGAGCCTGTCGGATTAGACGGTGAACAAAGAATAATAGCTTTGGTCTTGGGGGTAATAGCTGTTTCGAGTTGAGCCGGAGTGATTTTAAAGTCTTGTTCGATACCGGCTGCTACAATCACAGGAGTACCGTCTGCCAGTTTTACCATTTCAGGATAACTTACCCAATAAGGAGCCGGAACGATAACCTCGTCACCGCTGTTGACTAAAGCCATGATGGTGTTGCAAACCGATTGCTTGGCCCCGTTGGCACAAGAAATTTGCGTTGCAGTATAGTCCAGTCCGTTTTCATTTTTCAGCTTGGCCACAATAGCATTGCGAAGTGCAGGATATCCCGGTACGGGAGAGTATCTTGAGAAGTTATCATCTACTGCTTTCTTCGCTGCTTCTTTGATATGGTCGGGGGTATTGAAATCCGGTTCACCCACGCTCAGGTTAATTACATCAACTCCTTGAGCTTTTAACTCACTACTTTTTTGTGACATTGCCAGCGTTGCTGATGGAGACAAACGATTCAGGCGGTCTGATAATTGGTTCATTGCTATTGTTTTTTATGTGTTTAAGTTTACTTGCTGCAAAATAAGTTATTATATCTCAATTATGAAAGTGAATCGGGCAAAATCATATTAAAAAAGATATGATTTTGCCCGATATGTAGAAATATTATTTGCTAAAGTGTAAAGTGTGCCCCATTCTGTCTTTTTTTGTTTTCAGATATCGTTCATTGTATTTATTGGGCGTTGTTTCGATGGGGATGTTTTCTACTACAGATAAGCCGTAGGATTCCAAACCGACTCGTTTTACGGGATTATTAGTGAGAAGACGCATTTTGGTGATACCGATACTGCGTAGTATTTCGGCTCCTACACCATAGTCGCGTTCGTCGGCCTGATGCCCGAGACAGATATTGGCATCCACGGTGTCCATACCGTCTTCTTGCAGTTTATAAGCTTTCATCTTTTCCATCAGGCCGATTCCTCTTCCTTCCTGATTCAGATACACTACTGCTCCTTTGCCTTCTTTTTCTATCATTTGGAGAGCCTTGTGCAGCTGCTCGCCGCAATCGCAACGCATGGAACCGAAAATATCACCGGTGGCGCATGAAGAGTGTACGCGTACCAATACCGGTTCTCCTTCTTTTATTTCGCCTTTAATGATGGCAATATGTTCCAAGCCGTTGCTTTTCTGACGGAAAGGAATCAGACGGAAGTGACCGTATTCGGTAGGCATGTCTACTTCTACACCTTTTTCTACCAGGGATTCACTTTTCAGGCGATAAGCAATGAGGTCACGGATGGCAATGATTTTCAGGTCAAACTTTCGGGCCTTTTCAATCAGTTGAGGCATACGAGCCATCGAGCCGTCTTCGTTCATTATCTCGATAAGGGCTGCAGCAGGCTGAAGTCCTGCCAGACGTGCCATGTCGACAGCCGCTTCAGTATGTCCCGCACGTCTCAATACACCTTTATTTTGTGCATACAAAGGATTGATATGTCCCGGACGTCCGAAAGTAGCGGAAGTTGAATTTGGGTCAGCCAATGCCTGAATCGTAGCGGCACGGTCATGAGCCGAGACGCCGGTTGTGCAGCCTTCCAATTTGTCGATGGTGACTGTGAAAGGAGTTCCTAATATAGAGGTATTGTTACTAACTTGTTTTTCAAGTTCCAACTCGGCGCAACGCTCCAATGTAATAGGGGCGCATAGCACACCGCGACCTTCTTTTAGCATGAAGTTCACTTTTTCGGGAGTTATCTTTTCGGCAGCGATAATGAAGTCACCTTCGTTTTCACGGTCTTCATCGTCTACTACAATGATAAATTTACCTTCACGGAAGTCTGCTATTGCTTCTTCAATGGTATTCAGTTTGAGTCAGTCCATAGTCAAATTATAAATGATTCATTTTTTATTCTATCTTGAATTTCGCGGCTGGTCTTTATGATATTCTTCAAATCTTTGTCCAGTCTCAGGCGGAAGCGCCAGATACGGAAATAAAAGAATACACCTATTGGGAATATGAGACCTGCCGGCAAGTTCAGCCATCGGTTGTCGAACGGACTCTTGTGAGCCTTAGTAGACAGGATGGGGTATTTATTCATAAAGTTCAGCAATGTGCCGTCTTTACTATTCGAAAGTTCTTCTATGAGATGCTCCATTTTCTCGCTGATTCTGGCAATTTTATCGTCATGTCCGCTATTGGTGAATATACGATAATAATTGGGAGCACCTGACAATTTATGTTCGGTGTCATATATCTGACATTCATTACACAAGTCATCGAGCCGGGCCAGGATATTCGGATAATCCGGGTCTTCTATGATAACTTCTTTTTTAAATACATGGCGTGACGGACGTAACCCCAACAGCATGCGGAAGAAGTTGATATATACTTCGGCATTGAACACCACAGAATCATTATTGGACTTGTAGGTGAAGAAAGCACCTAATGGTGCCAAAACCAGCGTACTCATCCATACTCCCAATACCATATCCATTTCACCACTTTTTGCCACACGCGTAGCACCGGAGTCAATGATATAATAGATTACGAAGATCAATACGGAAATAACCACCGGCATACCCAATCCGCCTTTTCGGATAATAGCTCCCAATGGTGCGCCGATGAAAAAGAAAATCATACAACTAAGTGAAAGAGTGATTTTCTTGTGCCAGTCTGCTTTGTGCTTGCGGATATTGTTGTCTACATCCGTGGTAGGGTAACTTTTCATGTTCCATTCCGAAGCAAGAGATTCAGCTCTTTCGGCAGCATTGCCCAGCGTTTTATCCTTTTCGGATAAAGTATACGAGCTGAATAAACTGTCTGCGTTAATAATGGTCATGTGGCTTTCTATCATTTTGACAGAGTCCTTCTTGGTCAAATCAATGTCTCGGTAAGCAGACGATTTAATTTCCGAATAGAGGCTTCGTCCGATACTGTCTCCCCGAAAAGTCAAAGAGTCAATAGAATGACTGATTTCTACCATGTTTTTGCTGTCCGAACGGTCGCTAAGGAAACTTCCGTCAACCATGTTGAAACCTCCGTCGAATTCAATAATAGTATGTTTTTCTCTGAAAGTTTCGCGTCGGTAGGGAACATTATTCGAAGAAATGCTTTGCGATTTCAAATTCTCAAACTGTTCACCATTATATAAATGAAGATAAAGATGCTGTTTGTCGGCAGTCATCTCCATCTTGCCCTCTGAAGCCCAAATGATATGTGCATTCTCAAATCCATCGGAGAAGTTGTAGATGAGTATATCTTTCAACATTCCTGTTTTGCGGTCTTTCTGCTTTACATATATATTATATCCTTCGATTTCATCATAAAAGACTCCTTCCGGGATGTCAAGTTCTGGTGAAGTCTGCTTCATGGATACCAATAATGTCCACAATTTCATCTGGGCTTTTGGCGCAACTACATTCTGAAAGTAGAAAGAGATACAACTGAGAAACAGACAGAAAAATACGAGGGGACGGATAATTCGCAGCAGAGGGATACCTGCTGCTTTCATAGATAGCAATTCATAGCGTTCTCCGAAATTGCCGAATGTCATCAGTGCAGCCAACAGGATGGCTAAGGGTAATGACAAGGGTATCAATGTAAGGGCCGAGTAAAAAAAGAACTGAGCCAATACACTCATCTCCAGACCTTTTCCCACCAATTCATCTACATATCGCCATAAGAACTGCATCATGAAGATGAAGAGACAAATGAAAAAAGTTCCAATAAAGAGCATCAAAAAGCTCTTAAGGATAAATATATCTAATTTTTTTATGCGTAGCATTATTCCATTTTGTGCAACTATCAAGGTACAAAATTAGCATAAAAAATGGAGAGCAGAGTTATGTTTTGAATATTTTTAAAGAATTACAGTCCACTTACTCGTTTCAACTTTTCTATTTCAGAGTCCCACAGCTCTTTAACGTCCTCTTTTTCATCGGGTTCTGCCCAATCTGTAACTTCCAGCATATAGTCTCCGGTCAGTTCGTTATATACCATTTTCAGTTCGAAGTAAGCTTTCGGCTCTTCATCATCCAGCCAATGAAACCGTATGAAACTGTTCGTTCTGAAGTTTATTACTTCTGCTTCGCGACTTTCCGTTTTACCCCATTTGAAGGTGAATACTTTATCTTTGAATGTTATTTTATCTGCAAACCAAGTCTCTAAGCCTGATGGGGTGCTTATTATGGACCAGACGACATTACCGGAGCCGGCTTTCAACATGTATTCTAAACGAATTTTTTCTTTTCCCATAGGTGTTAGCTTATTTAAAGTTTCTGCAGGCAAAATAAACCAAATTTTCTATATTCACATAATAAATACATTGTTTTTTTGCTTTTTAATTGTCTGAAATGTAGTATTTATTGAGATAAAAAACATTATTATGAAGAAAAAGTTTAGAATAGGCTTGTGAAATTCAAAATTAAGCTCTATCTTTGCACCCGCAAATCAGAAATGATGGCGGGATAGCTCAGCTGGTTAGAGCGCATGATTCATAATCATGAG
>OHAT01002555.1_pt1 | contig 13367 bp, 6 predicted proteins | sample 1577141 | NCBI WGS metagenome assembly OHAT01 (sample SAMEA3541578, study PRJEB24748) | human gut metagenome | biome: human gut; feature: human-associated habitat; material: faeces | place: China | collected 2012
ATAAGTGAAATATATTTATTCTTATTTCGAACTCACGTTATTTATATATAGGCTCCTTCACATCCAATTTCCCTTCCGTACCAGAATATTTTTTACTCTGAAGACAGATCTGACCTTCTGAATTACATTAACCTGCGCACATCTACAATAATCAACTTTTTCTTGAACAGTCTGTTGTATCTTCGTGTCCATAAATAAAATGAAAAAGGAAAATACTGAAGTTTTAACTCTGGATCATGGTAGCCCGCTTTTTACCGTTATTGGACGATGATTAACGAATGTAGCCGTACCGATAAGGAATTCCTCGTAAATAGGACGGAAACCAAAGCATATGAGATGGGTTTGTTTCTTTCGACGAAATCAAAGGCCGGTCATGATTGTGTTCCATCATGGTAATGATATTCTTTGTATATACTTTGTTTATAGATGTTGAATTGATGTCTTTATGTGTGATATATTTTAGAAATCACCGTGTAATTTAGTTTCTATTTACTTGCAAAAGTCAAGGACTTTTGCGAATATTGCATATATTATGTATAATTTATAAAATATTTTTTATCACACCAACAGGCTAGTATAATATAATGGAACAAGTTTCAGATTTATCATTATTCAATGAACTTTTTACAATATACAAAGGTCGTTTCGTCCGGTTCGCACAAACCTTTACCCGTGATGCTACTATAGCTGAAGACATTGTGATAGATTCCCTTATTTACTATTGGGAACATAGAACCGAACTTAATAAAGAGTCTAATATACCTGCATATGTGCTTACGGTTATCAAACATAAATGTTTGAATTATCTTCAACACAAAACAGTTATTAAAGAAGTATCTGAACAATTGTACGAACATGCCCAATGGGAACTGAATACCCGTATTGCCACCTTGGAAGCTTGTGAACCTTATGAAATTTTTGCGGCTGAAGCACAAAAAATAGTCAATGACACTTTGGATCTTCTGCCAGAACGTACCCGAGAAATTTTTATAATGAGCCGTATTCAGAACCTTCCGCATAAAGAAATTGCCGAAAAGCTGAATATCAGCTATAAATCGGTAGAATTTCATATCACAAAAGCTTTAAGAGAACTACGGATACAACTAAAAGATTATCTACCTTTTTTTATTTATTTCCTTTTAAAATAAAAAAAACACCTTTTTTCATTAGGGATATGAAAGCATCACTTGCTTATATGTATAGTAAGAAGATAAATAAATTTATATTATCTTTTATTATACAATATAACAGAGTATGGATAAAAATTTGTTAATACGTTTTTTTGAAGGTCAGGCTACTACGGACGAAGAGATGAAAGTTCGTAAGTGGATGGAAGCATCAACTGAAAACCGTCGTACTTATTTTAAAGAAAGAAAGATGTATGATATGACATTGCTTCTGAGTAAAGACACGAAAAAAGAAACTGTTTCACAGTCTTCAAAAAAGAAGTTTAAATTTAGGAAATTTATAGAAATTGCAGCAGTTGCAGCGATTACTCTGGTCATCACACTATTTTACAAGAACCAAGAGCGACAAGAATATTGGCTCACTGCTCAAAAGATCAGTGTTCCAGCTGGTCAACGTATCAATTTGGAATTGTCTGATGGAACCAAAGTTTGGCTGAATTCTCGTACTAAAATTGAATATCCTGCAGTTTTCGCAGATAAAGAACGCTGGATTAAACTTGACGGTGAAGCCTACTTTCAGGTTGCTCAAAATATTCATAAACCTTTTATTGTACAAACTCCAAAAGGAAATGTAGAAGTGCTTGGTACCCAATTTAATGTGGAATCTTATTCGGATGACAGTACCTTTGCGACAGCGTTGATGGAAGGGGCTGTAAAGATAACCGCAGGCAATTATCAGTGCCAACTCAAACCTAACCAGATGGCTTATCTTAAAGGTGGAGAAATAAAAGTGGCTCCTATTGAAGATTATAATCCTTATCGTTGGCGAGAGGGGATTATCAGTTTCAAGGATGCAACTTTCCCTTATATCATTCATAAATTTGAAAAATACTACGGTGTGGAAATCCGTATAGAAAATAAAGCTGTGATGAATTATCGTTGTACAGGTAAGTTCCGTCATTCTGATGGTGTGCGATATGCTTTACGAGTGCTACAAAAAGATGTGGATTTTCAGTTTGTACGCGATGAAGAAAACCATATTATTTACATAAAATAAATTTGCCTATGAAACAATACTAAGAAAACACATTCCTTTCAATTGAAAAAAAGAGTGCCGACAAGTTTGGCCGCATGTCAGCACTCACTATTAACACAATTCTAATAACTGTATTAATCATTAAAGTGTAACAAAGATATGAATAATATTTCTTTGTGGGAAATTTTATACCCCCAAAAATTACGGACAAATCGAATTTATAAGATTATGAAAATTACCCTGACTCTGGTATTTGTGTCAATTTTCAGTATGTTTGCGGGTAATATACACTCGCAAAACGCACGCATTACATTCACCAAGAACAATGCTACTCTTGAGTCTGTTTTAAATGAAATTGAAAACCAAACAGATTACTTGTTTATTATCAATTCGAATATCGATACTCATCAAAAAGTGTCGGTAAGAGCAGATGACACTCCTGTATCTAAAGTTTTGGACGAACTTTTTCATGATACTGAAATACATTATACTATGGAAGGAAGTCATATAGTCCTTTCAAACAAGCCCCAACCTGCCATTTTGCAACAAACACGTAAAATAACGGGACGTATCTTAGATGAGAATGGTGAACCTTTAATAGGTGTAAGCGTCATGCTTAAAGGTACTTCAAACGGTACTATCACCAATATAGACGGTGATTATACGTTAAGTGGTGATATTACCGATAAATCAGTGCTGGAAGTAACTTATATCGGAATGAAAAAACAAGAAATAACTGTGGGAAACCGTACACGCATCAATATCACCATGACTTCAGATAATGAGATGCTGGATGAAGTGATAGTCGTGGGATACGGTACACAAAAAAAAGTTAATTTGAGTGGTGCTGTAGAAAGTGTAGGAGGAAAAACTTTAGCCAATAGAGCAACCAATAGCATAGGAACGATGTTACAGGGTATCGTACCTAACCTTAATATAAGTATTGGTGATGGCCAAGCTAATTCTGTTCCAACCTTCAATATTCGAGGTGAGACTTCTATTAATGGTGGTTCTCCTTTAATTGTGATTGATGGTATTCCAACCGAAACTGCATTCTTTAGCCGAATGAACAGCTCGGATATAGAAAGTATATCTGTTCTTAAGGATGCATCATCAGCGGCTATCTATGGTGCAAAAGCCGCTTATGGGGTTATTTTAGTAACTACTAAAAAAGGAGAAAAAGGGGAAAAGATCAATGTTGATTTTGACAACTCCATTACAGTGCGTAAATTGGGGCGCATGCCTAAAATCGTAAAAGATCCTTATATACAGGCTAGCTATAAAAAAATTATGGGTAAGCCTTGGTACGATCTTTATTCAGACGAGGATTTAAAATACATTGAAAAGATGAAAGAAGACCCAACCTTACCTAATGTGATTCCAAGTTTCAGTAATCCAGAATATTATACCTATTTAGGGAATACAGACTGGTTTTCGGAAATATATGATAACACAGGTATAACTCACTCTCATAATTTAAGTTTGTCAGGCGCTTCCGAAAAGGCTTCTTATTATATAGGTATGGAATATATGCAGGAAAGAGGGCTCTTAAAAATTAATAAGGACATTATGGATCGTTATAATTTCCGCTCAAAAGTAGATTTCAAAGTAGCCGATTGGTTGACTTTTGGCAATAATACGTCTGCTCTGTACTATACATACAAGCGACCTAGTTCCTTCTATTCATGGTTATTTAATAGGATTAATGATACCAATACTTTAATGACCGTGAAGAATCCTGATGGGTCATGGACAAAAGAAGGAGCAGAATTGATTGGATCACTTTCTGAAGGAGAAGCCCAAACGACAGAACTCAGTCTGCAATCGCAATTTACTATGACACTGGCTTTGATTAAGAATGTATTATCTATCAAAGCCGATGCAACGGCCCGATTGGGAAATAGAGAAACAGAACAATGGGATAGTGATATGAACATACCTTATAAACAGGGGCCTAATCTTGCCGATGAATATTTAGGTTGGGTAGATATGGCTCAACTTGCCAAGGAAAGAGATTACTATACTAGTGTAAATGCTTATATAGACTTTACTAAGTCATTTGGTAAACACCAGGTAAGTGCATTGGCTGGATTTAATCAAGAATATAACTCACACCGATATATGCGAGGTGAGCGTGAAGAATTAATTAGTTCATCATTACCCAGCGTAGAATTAGCTACCGGAAGTGCACGTGTGCGCGAGGATAATTATGAATGGGCCACGCGTGGTGGTTTTTTCCGTCTGAATTATATTTATAACAATAAATATATTTTTGAAGCAAATGGACGTTATGATGGGTCTTCTCGCTTCCCCAAAAATGATCGTTTCGGTTTCTTTCCTTCTATATCAGCTGCTTGGATTATTTCACAAGAGAAATTTATGCATGCCACCCAAAATTGGTTGAATTACGCGAAATTGAGAATTTCGTATGGAGCTCTAGGCAATCAGGATGTAAGCTACTATGAATATATTGCAAGTATGGGATCTAGCGAACAACAATTGTTGATTAATGGTATAAAACCTATGGGCGTTACCCCCAGTGGCCTAGTTTCAAATTCGTTGACTTGGGAAAAAGTATATACCAAAAACATAGGATTGGATTTGAATTTCTTTAATAACCGGCTTACCTTTTCGGGAGATATATATCGCAGAGATACGAAAGATATGCTTACGAAAGGTAAGACTCTTCCTAGTGTGTTGGGAGCTTTAGAGCCACGCATTAATGCGGCAGATATGAAAACTGAAGGTTGGGAAATATCCTTGGGATGGAGAGACTTGTTTAATTTGGGGAATAAGCCTTTTAGCTATAATGTCAAATTTGTCCTGTCAGACAATCGTTCTTTTATTACTCGGTTTGATAATCCTACTGGTAATTTGGACGATTGGTATGAAGGCTGTGAGATAGGAGAAATATGGGGATTAGTGACAGAAGGATTTTTCAAAGATCAAGCAGATATTGATAACCATGCTGATCAATGGGATGTAACTTCCTATCCTGGTGACCGTCCTATTGAACCGGGAGATTTGAAATATAAGGACTTGGATAACAATGGAAAGATTAACAATGGTTCTTGGACTGTAAATGATCCTGGTGACTATAAAGTAATTGGTAACAATGCGTCACGATATAATTATGGTGCTGATTTTACAGCTGAATGGAATGGACTTGATTTCCGTGTTCTGTTGCAAGGAGTAGGCAAAAAGGATTGGTATCCGGAAAGTCATTATTTCTTTGGCATATATAGAGCTCCTTGGGGAAATGTGCTTGAAAATAATTTAGACCATTGGACTCCAGAAAATACTGATGCTTATTTCCCAAGATTAAAATCTTATATTGCAGAAGGTGGAAAGGACTTGGCAATTAATCAGACGCGATATTTGCAAAATGCAGCCTATCTCCGCATAAAGAATATCACTATCGGTTATACATTACCTAAAAAGTTTACGATGAAAGCTAAATTAGAACGAGTAAGATTATATCTTACAGGCGATAATATTTTTGAGTTTACCAAGCTTTCAAAGAATTATGACCCTGAAATATTAGGAACCAGCCATCCTATGCAACGATTGTTCACCTTTGGATTAAACTTATCATTCTAAAAATACTAATTATGAAAATAAAAAAAATAGCATATATTTTAGGAATCATTTGCGCCATGACCATGCAGTCGTGTTTAGACCTTGAACCCAAGACGCAATTGGCGGATACCAACTATTGGAAGTCGCCCGAACACTTCAAACTTTTTGCCACCCAGTTCTACAGCTGGTCGGCCGACTTTCGATGGCTCGACGACAGTCAGCACGCTGATATTCGCTCGGACTTGTTTGCCGGTAGCACGGTGAACATCTATAGTAACGGAACGAACAGTATTCCGAAATCAGACAAGCATTATACCGACAATTACAATCGTATTCGTCAAACCAATACTTTATTGCAACAAGCCGATACGTATGAACAACAAGCCGACATTGCCATTTCGGTGGGGGAAGCCCGTTTCTTCCGTGCTTATTGTTACTTTGAGTTGTTGCAGGCTTATGGTGATCTTATCATTACCCGCACACCGCTCGACATCGACTCGCCTGAGATGCAGAAGGCCCGTAATCCGCGTACCGAGGTAGCTGACTTCATCATTGACGACTTGAAAGAAGCCGCTAAACTATTACCCGTCGATAAGGCTATCAGCAGCAGCGATGAAGGCCGCCTCTCCTGCGAAGCCGCTTTGGCATTTCTTTCGCGTGTAGCCCTCTATGAAGGTACATGGGAGAAATTCCATAATGGCGGTCAAAATACCGAACGTACAAAAGATTTGCTCAATACCGCAGCACAGGCGGCTCATGATGTGATGGCGGGCGGAGCATTCGAACTTTTTGCTCCTCAAGAATTGGGTACGGAGGCCTACAAGTATCTCTTTATCTTGGAAAATGAAAAGTCGAACCCTGCCAGTATCAATAAAACAGGTAATAAAGAGTATATCTTTACCCGCCGTCACGACCCTGTTATCAATTCTATCGGGTTCAACATAACCCAAGGGCGTTTGGGTAATGCCTTGTATGTTACTCGTAAAATGGCTAATATGTATCTGCAAAGCAATGGGTTGCCCATCAATCCCCAAACGTGGAATTACACGAAAGTGGATGATGAATATAAAAATCGCGACAACCGCATGAACAATCAGCTTATGGTGCCCGGACAAACTTACTGGGGTACAAACGGCGGACGCATTGATTGGAGCGGCAATGCAGCCGAAATAGCCAATGCCTCGCATAGGAACTTCATGCCTCAGACGGGTACGGGGTACTTTCCCCACAAGTGGTGTAGCGAACGCGACGGAGTGCCTACCGGTATGGAAGCTTACGATTTCCCTATCATCCGCTATGCCGAGGTACTGCTGAACTATGCCGAAGCCGTGTTTGAACGCGATGGACAAATATCGGATGAAGACTTAGCCATCAGTTTGAACCTGACACGCAAACGCATCAACCCCGAAATGCCTGACTTGACTAACGACTTTGTTACGGCGAATAATTTGGATATGCGCACAGAGATTCGTCGTGAGCGTACCATCGAATTTTTCGATGAGAATTTCCGCATTGATGATCTGAAGCGTTGGAAAACGGCCGAAGACGAAATGCCGATGAACCTCACCGGTGTGAAGTGGAAAGGTACCGATTTTGAAAACAGATGGCCTGATGCTTCCTTTAAGGAGAAAGATGGTGAAGGTTGTATTATCCACGAGAAAGGACGCAACTGGCATGAAAAGCATTACTTATTGCCGCTGCCCACCGACCAGCTCAAACTGAACTCCAACTTGAAACAAAATCCGGGTTGGAACCAATAATCCATTCATTATTCATTTATAAAGTAATCGAATTATGACATACAAAAATATACTTCAAAAGGGTGCGTTTGCAGCACTGATTACAGCTGGCTTGATGATGACCGTTTCGTGCAACGATGACGATGTATCCCCTGTTTTAGAAGAGAGAGTGCTCGTTAAGGAAATCAACCTTGAAGTGACCTCCGAACTGCCTCTGCTGATAGGCACTGACACTTTGATAAAATATACTATAGGTCCTGATGAGGCTTTCAACAAAGAGGTGGTATGGAAATCGACTGTGCCCGATGTGGCTACCGTAGATGCCGAAGGACGCATCACGGCAGTGAAGGCCGGTAGTACGGTAATTTCGGCCAAGCCGGCTGTGGGCTATTCTGTCACTTCGACCATTAATGTGAAGATAGTAAACGAAATTATTCACATCACTGATATCAATCTCACTAATGAAGACCTCGAAGTGTTTGTAACCTCGACTTTGCCCCTCACTTGGCAGACTACTCCGGCCGACCCCACTTACCCCGGGTTGATTTGGAAAAGCCTAACTCCCGATAAAGCCACCGTCAATGAAAAAGGCGAGGTGAAGGGCATAGCTGAAGGAAAGGCACGCATCCAAGTTACCGCTACCGACGACAAACATTTCACGAAAGAGTTTGAAATTAAGGTGAAGCCCATTATCTATATCGAAAGTATGGAATTTGTGAAAGAAACAGACAAACTAGCTTTGGGCGAAACCTACACTCCACAGATGAATGTAACGCCGATAGATGCTACGCTTTCGTACATCGCATGGGAAAGCAGTAAGCCGGATGTTGTAGAGATTGACGAAAAAGGCCGGTTCGTGGCGAAGGCTTATGGCAATGCAGTAATTACCGCTTTGGCCGACTATGGTGATGGTAAACCTGTCAAAGCTACGATGAGTGTCAGCGTGAGCGAAGGTTTAATGAACGACCAGTTTACTGTCGAGAATATCTGGCAGCCATTCGGAAACTTTACTCACCGGGAATTTGAATGGATGGAGAATGACGGAGTACTTCGTATTTTCCCCGGTGAAGATAAGACTTACAAAGCTGTTCGCATTTGTCGCACCGGCGGTTTTGGGTTCAACGTAACCAACTATCCCATCTTAGCCTTTAAAATGAAATTTCCCGAAAATGTGTTCGAAGCATCAACGAGTATAGAGTGGTATCTAGACATTTGGGGCGGAAGCGGTATTACCGTAGCCGGTAAATATGGCGAAGATACCGATAAAGGAAAAAATGCCATGACTGTGGTAGATTGCGGTGAATACAAAGTATTCTACGCCGACTTCACGAAGAAATTCCTTGGCAAAAACCAACAGTATATGCCTACCTCATTGACGAAGTACGACACGGTGGAACTTCAATTTTGGAAAATATGGTATGAAACCAATGAAACAGGTAGCATTTATGTGGATTGGATAAAGACTTTCGAATCGGAACAAGAACTGAAAGATTTGATAAAGAACGAAAGTGGTAAACAATAGCATCTACTTTCTCTGGAAACTGATTGAATAACAAAATGAAAATTGAATGTATGAAAAATCTGATTTATACCTTCGTGAGCAGCATAACGTTTGTGTTGCTGATCGGCTGTAGTGCTGAGTTTGAGAATGGAACTCCCGAACCATGGCAACGCGAAATCAACCCCAATGAAAATTATGAGTACATCATCAAGCATCCTTGTCTGGTGAACACCGAAGCTGACTTTGAACGCGCACGCCGCAAAGTGAACGAACGTGCCGAACCTTGGATTAGCGGTTGGGAAAAATTGTGCGAAAGCCGATTTGCCCAACTGAGCTACAACGCAAACCCGCAAGAAGAAATTGTACGTCACTCGCAAGGTGGCAACTTCAATACGGCCGCTTTCGATGCCGGTGCCGCTTATCAGTTGGCTGTACGCTGGAAAATTTCGGGAGATGAAGATTATGCCAAGGCAGCTGTTAAAATTCTGAACGGATGGGCTAAGACTTGTAAGGGGGTGAATTATAAAACATGGCCCGACGACAGCCATCGTCTGCTTGCCGCCGGATTTATCGGATACCAGTTTGCTGCTCCCGCTGAATTGATGCGGGATTACGAAGGCTGGAAAACCGAAGATTTTGAAGTCTTCAAGAAATGGATAGATAAAACTTTCTATCCTATCTGTGATGATTTTTTGGATAACCACTTTAATTCTTCAGCCATTTCGGGCTGGATGAGTTGGGATCTGCCCGCCATGCTCACGATTCTTTCTATCGGCGTGCTGAACGATGACGATGCCAAGATTAAACAAGCCTTGGAATTTTTCTATCACGGAAAAGGTATGGGCTGTATCGAATGGTCGGTGAAAGGCATGCACGAGGATCCTGCGGGAAAAGTGAAAGGCAGACATTTGGCACAGAGCCAAGAGATGGGACGCGACCAGGGGCACGCTACTCTCAACGTAGGCTTACACGCTTACTTCTGTCGTACAGCCTATAACATGGGTATCGACCTTTTTGCCTATAACGACAACATCATTCTCGACCTCTGCGAATATACGGCTAAGTATAACTTAACTTCGGCCGAAGATGTGGAAATGCCTTTCGAACCTTACTATCACCCCAAATACGGTTGGCACGAGAAGGTGTCGGCCGACGGTAAAGGGCGTGCCCGTCCGGGATGGGAACTCCTTTACAACCATTATGCCAAGGTGAAAGGTATGAATGCTCCATATTCGCAAGCTTTTGCCGAAAAAGAACGCCCCGAAGGATATGGCGAGCGTGGTACTGCCGAAGCCGGTGATTTGGGGTTTGGAACATTATTGTATACTGAAGAATAACTTTTTGAGATTTTCTTACTGATTTCAAGGAGTTAAGAGGTTAGGCTTCTTAACTCCTTGACGTTACTCAATGGAAACCCTCACAACCCTTTATCTTATGATAAATAGATTATTTTCTACCTTATTATTCCTTTCCTGTCTTTTTGGTGGTTTATCTCAAACGGCAAAGGCGCAAAACAACGAGTGGGAAAATCCCACCAAATATGAGTGGAACAAAGAGAAACCACACGCTGACTTTCGCCTTTATGAGCGGACAGATGATGCTGTGAACGATAATCCACAAAAATCGTCTTGGCAATACTCGTTGAATGGTACGTGGAAATTTGTTTATGCTCCCTCTATCGCAGAAAGCATAAAAGATTTTTATTGTACAGATTTATCCGACAATGATTGGGATACAATTACTGTCCCTTCCAACTGGGAAATCCAAGGATTCGGTGAGCCGATAATTCGCAACATTCAGTATGTGTTTTCACCCAATCCACCTTATATCGACGTTGATAATCCTGTGGGGACTTACCGGCGCACATTTACGGTTCCTCAAAACTGGCAGGGGCGTGAAGTGTTGTTGCACTTCGGTTCCATCAGCGGCTACGCCCGTATCTATGTGAACGGACAGCAGGTGGGTATGACTAAAGCATCCAAGACTCCGGCAGAATTTAATGTGACAAACTATTTAAAAAAAGGAGAGAACTTACTTGCTGTACAGGTGTATCGCTGGCACGATGGCAGCTATATGGAAGACCAGGATTTTTGGCGTCTAAGCGGTATCGAACGCGATGTTTTTCTGACCGCTTATCCCCAAACGACCATTTGGGATTTCTTTTTGCATGCAGGACTGGACGATACCTACCGACACGGGCAATTTCGGGCTACTGTAGACTTGCGTTCGTTCAATGCTAATGCAACTCTACAAAAAGGGACACTTACACTCGAATTGAAGGACGCAGGGGGGAAGACTGTCTTATCTGCGCAGAAAGCATATTGTATCTCAGATATAAGTACTACACTTACTTTCGAAGGCACTGTGCGCAATGTACGGAAATGGAGCGCTGAACACCCTTCGCTTTACGACTGTATTCTGACACTTCGAGCCAATGACGACAAGCAACAGACGGTAGTGGCTCATAAAGTCGGATTCCGTCGCATTGAGATTAAGAATACACGGCTACTGGTAAATGGTGTACCCACCTATATAAAAGGTGTTAACCGTCACGAACATAACGACAGCTTGGGACATACGCAGACTCGCGAAATCATAATGAATGATTTGCGACTGATTAAACAACTGAACATGAACGCTGTTCGTACCAGTCATTATCCCAATCATCCATTATTCTATCAATTGTGTGATCAATATGGTATCTATGTAGTGGATGAGGCCAATATTGAAACTCATGGAATGGGTTCGGTTCCTTATTTTAAAGATACCATTCCGCATCCTGCTTATCGTCCCGAATGGTATGCTGCTCATGTCGACCGTATCACCCGAATGGTCGAAAGGGATAAAAATCATCCATGTATCATCGGATGGTCATTAGGAAACGAATGTGGCAATGGAATCGTGTTCCACGATGAGTATAAACGTTTGAAGAAATATGACCCCGGTCGTTTTGTACAGTTCGAGCAGGCTTGGGAAGATTGGAATACAGATATTGTCTGTCCGATGTATCCCAATATGTGGAAAATAACAGAATATCGGAAGTCCGGCAAACAGCGACCGTTTATCATGTGTGAGTATGCTCACGCCCAAGGAAACAGCAATGGCAATTTTAAAGACCTTTGGGATATTATTTATGACAGCCCTAACTTGCAGGGCGGTTTTATCTGGGATTTTATGGATCAGGGATTTAAGATAAAGACCGAACCAAGAGACGGACGTACTTATTGGACGTATAATGGTAAGATGGGTAGTTATAAATGGCTGGAAGATAAGAAAGGGGAACTAAACACGGGAACTGACGGTTTGATTTCTGCCAATGGTATTCCTAAACCACAAGCGTATGAAGTGAAGAAAGTGTATCAGTACATTCAGTTTATCGCAAAAGACTTGGGGAAAGGAATTATTTCTATTAAAAACCGTTATGACTTTACCAATCTGGATGAGTATGCTTTCATGTGGGAAATATACAAAAACGGAGAAAAAATATCTACGGGGGATTTCAATGTTGATTTAAAACCTCATGAAGAAAAAGAGATACGTTTATCTCTCCCCGTTATTCCAGAAGACGGAAATGAGTATTTCCTTAATCTCTATGTGCACACCCGGGTTGCTACCGATTTAGTACCTGCTGGCTATGAAGTAGCTAGAGAGCAAATGCAATTAAATAAAAGTAGTTTCTTCACATCGCTTCCGCCTTGTTCGGGAAAACTGTCTTATGAAACAAAAGACAATATTTTGTCTTTTCAATCAGGTGCCGTTTCAGGTAAGATTGATTTGAAAAAGGGAATCTTGTTTGATTATATGATAAATGGCAAGCAACCTATCAGGCAATATCCCGAACCAGCCTTTTGGCGTGCTCCGATAGATAATGATTTTGGGAATAAAATGCCCGTTTTGGCAGGTGTCTGGCGGACGGCCCATGTCAACCGCTATGTGAAGAAAGTGACAATAGGGGAGAATAATGAAAAAGGGTTATCCGTAAGGGTTGATTGGGTCTTAAGCGATATTCAAGTGCCTTATACGATGGAATATTTGGTACGGGATAACGGAACTGTCATTGTGACGGGCAGTATCGACCTGACAGGAACGAAACTTCCCGAACTTCCCCGTTTTGGTATGCGTATGGAATTGCATCAACCTTATGAAAACTTGACCTATTATGGTAGAGGGCCTTTTGAAAACTATATCGACCGTTATTCGGGGGCCTTCATCGGACGATATGAGGATAAGGTAGAAAATCAATTCTATTGGTATATACGTCCGCAGGAAACAGGAAATAAAACAGATGTTCGTTGGCTGACTTTATTGGATAGCGGAGGACTGGGAGTGAAAATTACAGGCTTGCAACCTATCTCATTTTCCGCATTGCATTTCTCACCGGAAGA
>OHAT01002559.1_pt1 | contig 13354 bp, 8 predicted proteins | sample 1577141 | NCBI WGS metagenome assembly OHAT01 (sample SAMEA3541578, study PRJEB24748) | human gut metagenome | biome: human gut; feature: human-associated habitat; material: faeces | place: China | collected 2012
TAACCAAGCACGGCCCAACATGGCTTCGGCGGTGTATTTATCGACATGTCCGTCCGTCTTGCGAGTGGCGGGCATAATTTCCGCTGCATCACGCAGGTCTTGTAGGATTTGTCCCCATAGCTCAGCGGCGGTCGGTTGGCTTGGCTCAACGGATTGTGAGGTGATAGTGAGAGGAACACGACCGTACATGGAGGCCAGCTCGTAATAATAGAAAGCGCGTAGGAATTTCGCTTCTCCCTCTATCTGGTTCTTGTCGGATTCTGCCAGTTGGATATTTTCAATACCATCCAGCAAGGAGTTCGCACGGTTAATACCTTGGTAACGGTCTTTCCAGAATTGTTGGGTCATGTCTTGCTTGGAGTTCAGCAACATATCCAGAGATTGCATATGCAAGTCGTTTGGACCTCCGCCCCCTAGGCAATCGTCGCTGGCCAGCATGGCGGCGTAAAGGAAAGAGCACTCAGGTGTGGCGGACACTTGGTTCAAGTTCTGATAGATACCGGCTAACGCTTGTGTGGCATCCTCGGTCGTAGCGGGAAAGTTCTCGCTACTTTTTGTTACGTAATCCTCGGCATCCAGCGTACAAGAGGTGATTCCCCCCATGATCGAGGCCGCGATACCGATTAAATATATTGTTTTTTTCATCTTGATAATCAATTATTAGAATTTGACATTAACTCCTACCATATAGGTTCTCGCTTGGGGGTAGTTACCTACATCCACGCCCGTTACCCAGCTCTCTTTATCGTTGAGAGCGGTTCCGCACTCTGGATCCATTCCTTTATAACCTGTGAAGGTAAAGAGGTTTTGGGCGGAGACATACAAGCGAAGCTGCTGGAATTTGCAACTTTTCCATAGACGTTTGATGTCGTAGCCTAGGGTTACGTTTTGGATACGGAAATAGTCTGCGTCGTCCACGTAAATATCGGAAATGTTGATATGGTTCACGGTGTTACCGGGCAATAGGATCGGGTATCGGTTGGATGTTCCCTCGCCATGCCAGTAATTGTAGACGTTGCTGCTATAGTTATCGAACTGTCCGTTACCAAACTTACGATACGTGTGGGCAACCTGCATGCCGAACGCTCCGTAAGTGGAGATGTTCAAGTCAAAGCCTTTCCAGCTAAAATCTAGATTCAAGCCCATCGTGAGGTCTGGATGAGGATTACCGATCTCCGTCTTATCGCTGTCGTTGATCACACCATCGCCATTGACATCGACAAATTTCAAGTCACCCGGGGCTATCGAGGTGCCTTGCAGGGAGTTAGAGGCATCCCCACCGCAATTCTGGTCAAGATAGGCCTGTATATCCGCTTGATTTTGCATCACGCCATCGGTCTTATAGCCCCAGAAGTAACCGATAGGATGTCCTTCTTCCATACGGGCCATATAGGTGGTTCCCTCGGACAGAAGAGCGTTACCTCCATTTACGTAATGAGTACCGTTATTAACTTCTGTTACCTCATTCTTGTTATGCGCGAGGTTCAAGCCGATGCCATAGCTAAAGTCTGAGCCTACCTCATCCCTCCAATTTAAGGCAAGCTCGATACCCGTGTTCTTAACTGTACCGGCATTTGCGACCATGGAAGAGAAACCGTTGATTGAAGATACGGGTACGTCGATCAGCAAATCTTTTGTTTTCTTACTATACCAATCGAAGTTTGCGTTTAACCGGCCGTTCAAGAAGCGTGCGTCTAAACCTACGTTCGTCTGCTCCGATGTTTCCCATGTAATCTCGTTATTGGGTAACAAAGAGGGGTAAGCGCCTTGGGTTCCTCCGTTTTTATTATTATTGAAGGAATAAAGTCCTAAATCACCGAACGCGTATGTGGAGGCGTATTTGTACGCTCCAATATTCTCGTTACCATTTTGTCCCCAACTGGCGCGAACCTTCAAGAAATCCATCCAGTTTTTCGTGTTTTCCATCCAGCTCTCGTTACTCATCACCCAACCTGCGGAGAATGAGGGGAAGTAACCCCAGCGATGACCGCTGGAGAAATTGGAGGAACCATCGGCACGGACAATCGCGCTAAACATATAAGTTTCCTTGAGGTCGTAGTTGATACGGCCGAAATAGGATAGGATGGAGTGATCATCCACGGGATATCCTCCCACTATACCAGCGGTACGACCGGAGAAGTTGTTGAAGTAAGCATGCGAGAAATCTCCGAAGATGCTGGTCGTGGCGTGTCCTTCGATGGTTTCCGACATATTATTACCTTCTCTGGAATACTCTGTACCGACCAATACGTCGAAATGATTCTCCTTTACGTCGAAAGCATAGCTCAATGTATGTGTCATACCCCAATTCCAACCGATGGTCATATTCTCGTCCAGATAATCATCCGTATTCTGGTCGTTGTTATTATTTTTATAGATGCCGTTGTATGCTTTGTAGAGGCTGGAGTTCTGTTTGTAGTAGACTTGGCCTTTATACTTCAAATCCTTTAACGGCTGTATCTCTATATAACCGATGGCGCTAAGATTGTGGTTCCGGCTTTTATTATTGCCACTGGTGGTATTTAACAAGGTGTTCATCGGGTTATTGATGTATTGGTTGAGCCCGAGTAAACCCATTGATCCGGATCCTTGCGCGATCAAGTCGTCGTAGTCGAATAACTCTCCTTGGCTATTGTATAATGGAACCAATGGATTGGCTCCCATCATGCTATAGATGCTGTTGGAGTATTGGTTACCGATTTGGATACCTTGGTTGGATGTGTGTTGGTAATATACGTTCTCACCGAATTTTATGATATCCAGATCCTTGTTTTTCCAAAGGATATGCTCGGAATTTAAACGAATGGTGAAGCGGCTGTAGTCGGATTTAACCGGACCACCGAAAATACCGTCTTGATACTGATAACCTACGCCAGTAGAGAACTTGGAGAGCTCTGAACCTCCGGTCACGTTCACGGAGTGAGATGTGGTTATTGCGTTCTTGTTGCGAAGTAACTCCAGCCAGTTCGTACCCGGGTTGGAACCGTTTTGATAGGATTCCAGTAAATCTGCGTCTAGGTATTGTGACCAATTGAAGGGCGATACGCCGGCGTTGAAGTTGATCTGGTCTTGAACGGCCATGTATTCTTTGGCGGTAAGCATATCCGGCATCTTTACTACATTCTGCCAACCGATGTTGCCGTCATAGGATACTTGCACTTTTCCTTCTTTACCTTGTTTTGTGGTAACCAAGATAACACCATTCGCCGCGCGGGCACCATAGATGGCGGAGGAAGCGGCATCCTTTAATACGTCGATACGCTCGATATCGGCAGGGTTCAAGGAATTGATATCGCCACCGGCCACACCATCAATAACATAGATAGGAGCCGTATCTCCATTCGTACCGGCACCACGGATGTTTACTTTAAATCCGTCACCCGGCTGACCGGAAGAAGCCACGATATTGACACCCGGGCTTTGATTCTGTAATGCGCTTAGTGGGCTGATCGTATTACGTTTAGCGACTTCATCGCCTTTTACCTCTACGGTCGCACCTGTCACCAACTTTTTCTTTTGTACACCATAACCTACTACCACTACCTCGTCCAAACTCTGTGAGTCCTCTTTCAAGGTGATCTGTAAGTCGGATGTTTGGGCGGTTACGGGAATCTCTTGGGTCATATAACCAATGTAGGAGATCTCTATGATAGAGCCGGGGGCGGCCTCTAAGCTGAACTTACCATCCAAATCGGTTATCACTCCGTTTGTCGTTCCCTTTACGATAACATTGGCACCGATGACTTCCATTCCTGTTGCGTCTTTCACGGTACCAGTGATTCTTTTTGTTTGTTGCATGACTTCCATCGAAGTACTAGGGGCGGCTAACATTTGTGGTATGCCACCTAGCTGGAAGGCCATACATGCGCCTAAAAACAGCGTCGTTTTCTTAATTGTTGAATTCATTATTTTTTACATTAAATCATATAAGGCTAAACTAAAATTCATTTACTCAATAGGGTCATTAGCGGTTAACTGCTAAAAACATTAGATTTTCGGTCCTTCCTCATAGGCAATTGTTTTTTGTTGTTAATATGTGTTGTTAATTTCTGTCGCAAAATTACGTCGGATCCCAAGTGCGTTCAAATACTATTTTATCCAAGAATAATACTTTTTTGCCGGAGTGTATTTTTAACACATCGATGGGGTAGCCGTAGGCATGAAAGCCTTTGTGACTGGTCGCAAAGATAGATGTGTGAAGGAAAAGAGAAGGGGGGATTTTGTATAGAAATAGGGGGGAATATGTATTTATCCCTGTTAAAAAGGTCTCTTATACAATGATTTTTGTCTTTTTGTAGTTATCCCGGAACTCTTTGGGAGAGCAGTTTTTCTTTTTCTTAAAGATACGGTTGAAGTTCGAGAGGTTATTGAAGCCGCAGTCATAACAAATCTCTGCGATGGAGCGTTGCGTGTCCACCAACATGCGGGCGGCGTAACCGATACGGATATCGGTGATATAGTCGGAGAGGGTCTTCCCTGTCCTTAACTTGAAAAAACGGCTGAAAGCGGAAGGGGCCATACCTACGAGTTCAGCCAGTAGGTTCAGGCGGATATCCTGTTGGTATCGCTCGTTGATGTAATTTTGTACTTTTTGGATACGACGACTCTCGGAATGTATATCCGTTATTTTAGCGAACGAGGAACTAGCCAATACTTTGTAGTCCTCCTCGATAGAAAGCTCATACAAGATGGTCAAGAAGTTGATGACCGCATAAAAACTTTGCTCCTCGGAAACCAGCTTTTCCAGTAAATGGTAAACCTTCAAGATGGAAGACATCGGGAAACTGATGCCGCATTGAGCTTTCTCCAACATTTTCCGGATACTGTTGAATTGGTTTTTCTCCAATATATTATTCCCGAAGAGATTGGGAGAGAACTGGATCGTGATCTCATGGATCAGAGGCGATTTACATGCGTTCTGCTCCCAGACATGTTCCAGTTCTTTCCCGGTTATCAATACTAACTCGTATTCTCCGATCACTTCCGCGGAATCACCGACCACGCGCCTTACCCCCGGAGCGTGCTCAATGAAATTGAGCTCGTACTCCAAGTGGCAATGGATCGGATAGGTAAATTCTGTCTTACGTCGGTCTACGATGTAGAAGCAATCCTTTTCCGATAGTGGGGTTATTTCGTGGATAATGTCCATGTTTAGCTGACTGTTGATAGTTGACAATTGACAGTTAATGAACCTCGGTCAGCTCTATGACCTTGCTACGGGCATGAGCCGTAGAGAACACGTTCATTCCTATTTTCATCAAGAAATCTCCGCTGAAGGTACCTCCGTCGGTAACCAAGGTCGATTTCTGGCCCGGCATGAGGTTTATCTCTTGTACCTTATATTTCTTATTCGGGTCCAATCCTTGTAGCTTTACGGGGAAAGTCTTTTCTCCGAAGCGAGGGTGGATATCATAAGCGAATAGGACGGATTTGCTTTTAGCCTTATCCACGTACATCACGGATGAATGGTTGGTCTCGTAGGGGGAAACAAGACGGTAAAGATCGCCGTCGAGGATCGTGCCCTTTAGACGTTTGTAGTTGGCAACTGCTTCTTGGCAGTATTTCATCTCGTCGTCGTTCATTTCCTTCAAGCTGATATCGAAGCCCATCTTACACATCATGGCCACGTCGGTACGGAACTTGACGGAGGTATTCTTGTTCCAGCTAGTCACGTGGGCGCACATTGCCTTTGCCGGGAAGAACTGGGAGAATCCCCATTGGATATACAAACGCTCGATCGGATCGGTGTTGTCGCTGCACCAGAATTCCGTGAAGTATTTCAATGCCTCGTAATCACAGCGGGCTCCACCTCCGGAACAAAGCATGATTGGTAGGTGAGGGTATTTTTCGGCTACCCGTTTGAATACGTTATAGACTCCTCGTACATGATCAATATATAATTGATTCTGTTTCTCCTTGAGGTAAGGAGAATAGACATTGGTAATCGGGCTGTTGCAATCCCATTTGAAGAAAGCCAGATCCGGATTCTCGATCATGATATTATCCACTACGCTGAATACGTAATCCTGTACTTTCGGGTTACTTAAGTCCAAGACAAGTTGATTGCGGTAGTAATAAGTCTCACGATTCGGTAGATGGATCGCCCAATCCGGGTGTTTCTCGAAAAGTTCGCTCTTGGGGTTTACCATCTCCGGCTCGATCCAGATACCGAATTTCACGCCGGCATCTTTAGCGGTCTGCACCAGATGAGGAATGCCGTTCGGCAACTTATCATGGGTAACCTCCCAATCTCCCAATCCGGCCTTATCGTTTTGACGAGGGTATTTATTAGCGAACCAACCATCATCCAGCAAAAACATATCTACACCTAGATGCTTGGCTTCTTTCATTAGTTCCTCCAATTTCTTCTCGTTGAAATTGAAACCGGTCGATTCCCAGTTGTTCAGTAGGGTAAGGCGATCGCCTTTACCATCCTTGATCTGGTAATTACGTGCCCAATCATGGATATCACGACTGGCTTTTCCGGTTCCTTGGTTACTCAACGTAAAGATAAACTCAGGGGTGACGAACCATTCGTTCGGCTTCAATTCATAGGCGGACGCATAGGGATTGATGCCGGAGATGACACGAAGGTTACCGGCGTTGTCCACCTCGAACGTAAAGCGGTAGTTTCCAGTCCAACCGATCGTTCCCATTAAAACATCTCCTGTATTCTCGCTGGCCGGGGCACCTAACCCAATCTCAAAAAACGGGTAAGCGTGCATGGCGGCACGGGAGCCTAGTTTCGTATCGATAATCTTTTTCCCGAATTTCAAGTCTTGGCTGCTCATCTGTACTTCCTTGGCCCAGTCACCGCTAAACTCGGTCAATACATAGCGAGGACTCTCGAAATAAAGCATATTGGAAGCGTATTGGGTGATCGTGACCGGTTTTTTCTCCATATGACGAATCTCGGTCCAAGCCTTGATGACGTTTTCTTTAGCGAAAGTTACATAATGCAATTTAGCCTCCACTGGGTATACGTCATCTTTCAGGGAGATGATTGTCTCCGTAACGTTATTGTCTAGTTTCTTGGATTCGCTGGAAACATACTTGAATATACTGGTCATGTTCCCGTCGTTGTGCTGGATGGCGAAAGCCGGTTCGAAATAATCCTCCGCTCCTGAACAAGGATACACTTCCCATCCACGGGTTGATACGCTGCCATCCGTTCCGGCTTGGATATTCCATGAGAGGTTCTCAAATTCGGATTCGTTTACTAATTTATTTCCCAGATAAGTTTGGTAGAGCCGTCCGTTGGGGGCTACTTGTAAAATCAAGTCCGTCTCGTTGGTCGAGATTAAGATCATCTTTTGATCGGCGGCTTTTACGAATGGCAAACAAAAACACAAAAGGATAACTGTAAGTAATAGATTTTTCATGGTAAATTATTTGAATGTGTAAATAGTAGAGACGTAGCGTGCCACGCCTCTACTAGAATACATATTGTAATTAATTCTGCTCTTTCAGGATCACGTCGTGAGCGCCACCCTCAACGATACTTGTAGAGGAGACAAGCGTGATCTTGGCATGCTGCTGCAACTCTTGGATAGAGATGGAACCGCAGCTACACATCGTAGCGATCATCTTACCCAATGTTACGTTTAAATTATCTTTCAATTTTCCGGCATACGGTACATAGCTGTCCACGCCTTCCTCGAATTTCAAGGACTCGTTTCCACCCATGTCATAGCGCTGCCAGTTCTTCGCACGGTTAGATCCCTCACCCCAATACTCCTTCACGAAGTTGTTTCCGATTTTCATCTTCTTCGTAGGAGACTCGTCGAAGCGGGCGAAATAACGGCCCATCATCAGGAAGTCGGCACCCATAGCCAACGCTAATACCATATGGTAATCGTGTACCAAGCCACCATCGCTACAGATAGGGATATAAACGCCGTGTCTCTTGAAATATTCGTCGCGAGCTTTCGCTACGTCGATCAAGGCGGTAGCCTGTCCGCGACCGATACCTTTCTGCTCACGGGTGATACAGATGGAACCACCACCGATACCTACCTTGATGAAATCCGCTCCGGCGTCAGCCAAGTAGTTGAAACCATCTTGGTCAACCACGTTTCCGGCACCAACCAGTACCTTGTCTCCGTAGGTATCCTTGATCCAGTGCAAGGTCTCGTACTGCCATTCGGAATAGCCGTCGGAAGAGTCGATACACAATACGTCAACGCCTGCTTCTACCAATGCCGGAACACGTTCCTTATAGTCGCGGGTGTTGATACCGGCACCTACTAATAATTTCTTATCTCCGCCGGATAACTCTTTCGGGTTCTCACGGTGGCTATCGTAGTCCTTGCGGAATACGAAGTATTGAAGCTTCTGATCCTTGTCGATGATTGGCAATGTATTCAACTTATGATCCCAGATAATCTGGTTCGCCTCTTTCAAGGTCATGCCTAGCTCGCCAACGATTAGTTTAGCGAACGGGGTCATGAAATCTTTCACCTTCATGTCGATCGGGTCTTTGCCTTCACGGTAATCGCGACTGGTTACCATACCTAGCAATTTGCCGTTAGGCGTACCATCATCTGTCACACCAATCGTAGAATGTTCTGTCCGGCGGACTAGCTCAAGCACGTCGGCCAAGGTATTCTCGGGCGTAAGGTTAGAGTCGCTGATAACAAATCCGGCCTTGAATTTCTTTACTTTGCGAACCATATCCGCTTGGCTCTCGATCGGTTGCGAGCCGAAGATGAAGGAAAGTCCTCCGTTGCGAGCCAACTCGATTGCCAGTTTAGGGCCGGAAACCGATTGCATGATCGCGGAAACGAAAGGAATATTTAATTCAATAGCGGATTTCTCGCCAGACTTGAATTTCACAAGCGGCGTTTTCAATGAAACGTTTGCGGGAATACATTCTTTGGTGGTTAAACCGGGAATAAGTAAATACTCACCAAATGTTCTCGATACATCGTTTAAGTAGATTGCCATAAGATTTTATATTTACAGGATGAGTTTTTTTATTGCGCAAAAGTAGCGATTTCTGTTCATATATGAATCACATGTTTACATGAAATGTTCGAAATATGCGTCCCGCAACATTTATAGTTATGGATTTGTTATTAATGTAGATTTAAAAAGGAGGAAAATATGAGAGTTGTAGTTGATAAGGCTCAATCCAGAGGGTATGCGAATCACGGTTGGTTGAAAACACATCACACGTTTAGCTTTGCTAATTATTACAATCCGGAAAGGGTTCATTTCGGGATGCTACGTGTATTGAATGATGATTCCGTGGCGCCGGGTGAGGGATTCGATATGCATCCACATAAGAATATGGAGGTTATCTCCATCCCGTTAAAGGGATATTTACGCCATGGGGATAGCATAAAGAATAGCGAGGTGATTACGCCGGGAGATATTCAGGTGATGAGCGCCGGTACCGGTATCGTGCATAGTGAGTTCAACGACAGCGGTAATGAACAATTGGAGTTCTTGCAAATATGGGTATTTCCCCGTGAGGAGAATACCAAGCCTCATTATGCCAGTTATGACGTGCGTCCGGTTACTTCGGAAAAGAATAAGTTGTCCTTGATCATCGCTCCAGACGGTAGCGCTCCTGCGTCGATCAACCAAGACGCTTGGTTCTCTTTAGGAAACCTAGATGCCGGTCAAGTAAAGGAGTATAAGCTACATAGTAAAAATAATGGGGTTTATTTATTCGTGATCGGCGGAGAGGTGGAGGTAAGTAATACGATCCTGTCTAAGCGTGACGGGGCCGGATTCTGGGAAACCGATAGCATTACGATAGAAGTCTTGAAGCACGCTAAAGTTCTTTTGATAGAAGTTCCGATGATGAAATAAATGTTGATAGGTTAGTGCTGGCGGGTATCTTAATAGTTGATGTAACAAAGCTATTAGGGTACCCGCTCTTTCTTTTTAATGTTTTATCGGTTTATCCGTGAAGTAATCGATCATCTGTAAGATCGCCCGGCTACAAGCTGGACAGAATGGAGCGTAATCACGCATCATACAGTGATCCATCGGGCGATAAATGCCTTTAGCGATGTAACCGCCTCCCTCGAATACGCCTGCCTTATCCTTATGGGCGTCATCTAATGGGGTAGGTATCGGTGTATTAGTCGGTAGAAGATCTTTCCATTTAGCATCGAAGTTAACCAAGGTCGTGATGTTCGGTTCCCAAGGCTCGTACTTCAAATTATAAAAATCTTGATAAGCGACCTCGGAACTGAAGTATTCATCGGCTAGGCCGGCGAAACTATGTCCGAACTCGTGAACGAATACGACCGGGGTACGTGGGTTATCGGCGGTTCCCATGGCATAAAAATTATACATACCGCCACCACCGTAAGCGTCCGTGTTTACCAAGATGAAGATTGCGTCGCAAGGAGCGTTCCATACGGCGTCACGTATAGATTTCATATCCGGGGTGGTTAAATAGCGATCTACCCCAAACGTATAATAGCCGGAATTCAATGCGGTATTCTTGAATATACCTTTACCGGATACATCTGTTCCCGATTCTTCCGAAACGGCATCTACCGCCCAGACATTGAAATCTTCCCGGCGAGTGTCATAAGGCGGGGTCTTAAACAATGCCTCCGTAAAACGTTTGGCATCAGCTACAAATTTCTCTTGCTCGTCCGCCGTATAACCTTCCGCTAAGAATACGAGGTCTACTTTCCCGGAGGAATCCCCGTTGTATTGGATTTTTGTGATCCGGTTTTCCTTGAGTTTCCCCCGGTCAATAAAAATACTGGCCGGATCAATCTCTTGTTTCAATAAAGGATGGAACTGCATGTCGGCCTTGTCTCTTGCCGTAATCTCAATGATGACAGGAGCTTTCGGATAGGGGATAGAGATGCTATTTGTCCAAGATTGTGTCTCGGTCTTCGCTTGCTCCGTACTTCTCCATTCTTCGAATAACGTATTGAATCCTCGTGAGTAGATCAACTCTTTACCGGCTTTATCATATACATTAATATAATACCCTCCATAACCAAACGGATCGATCAAGTTTTTGACCGGCCCCGCCCAGACAGGTTCTTCCCGGAGTTGTTGTATAGCGGCGGCTTGGAAATCCCAATTTCCACTCAATGCGAAATCAATCCGGAGACTTTTCTTCGTGAAGTGTTTTTCAAAATTAGTTTGTGCCAGACAAGTGAAACTGTAAAGAATGGCGAATAATAATAAGGTTATTCTTGCTCTCATAGATCTATAATATTTATCATGTGTCAACTTTATGACGCAAATGTATATTATTTTTTTTTAGATTTGCCACGATTAGTGTATTATACTCGTTTATAAATTAATTAGACCTATGTTTAGAGAGATCAGACGAAAAGACCGGATTTTGGATAATGAGTTGGCAATTCGTTTATTGGAGGAGGCGGAATATGGTTTTTTGGCCATGTCGGGGATAAATGGGTATGGGTATGGAATCCCGATCAATTATGTAAAGGAAGGGGATTCTATTTATTTCCATTGCGCTCCGGAAGGGTATAAGCTGGAATGTCTACGAGAAAACCCGAAAGTGAGTTTCACGGTAGTTGGCGCTACACAAATCGTTCCGGGAAAATTCACGACAGGTTACGAGAGCACTATCGCTTTTGGAGAGATGCATTTGGATTTGCCGGAAGAAGAGCGTCGGTATGCCTTGCGGCTACTCGTGAATAAATATTCATCGGCGTTACGGACATCGGATGGCAGTTCAGTCCACTGCATACTGTTTATTCAGATTAAAGGGAAGATTCTGTATAAGTAATCGGATGTTATTAAATGGGTGGAAGCCCACATTTGTATATAAATGAAAAATCCTGATTGAGTATTATAGCTCTCAATCAGGACTATTTCACATCATTATTTTTATTCTTAAATATCTGATACAAACAAATTATTACCCACTTTCTGCATATCATTTAGAATGCTTTGGTCTAATACACGTGCGTATCGTTTTGTCATGTTGATATTGGAATGTCCTAACATTTTTGCAACATTCTCAATGCTAACACCGTTAGCTAAGCACACCGAAGTGGCATATGAGTGCCGGGCTGAATGAGTGCTAAGATTCTTCTTAATTCCGCACAAATCGGCGATTTCCTTCAAATAACTATTCATTTTTTGATTGCATGGAACTGGTAACAACACATTTCGTTTTTCGCAGAGGGGATAACCTTTGTACTTTTCTATAATTGCTAAAGGCACATCTAACAGCGGGATATTGCACATATTCTTTGTCTTTTGCCGGGCTTTCCGAATCCAATAATTTCCCTCTCGGTCTTTTACTATATGCTCTGATGTCAGTTGTTTTACATCTATGAATGATAGTCCGGTAAACGCACAGAATATGAAAATATCCCGAACCAAATCAATACGAGATAATTCAAATTTTTTGTTTATAACAGTTTGGAGTTCATCCCAAGTAAGAAACTCACGATGAACTTCTTTCTCATGGAACTTTATTCCCATAAACGGATCTTTGCTTATCCACTCATTGGCAAGAGATAAGTTCGTGATTTTTTTCAGGCACTTCATATAGCGAATGACGGTGTTTTGAGCACATTCCTTTTCCGTTTTCAAGTAGAAATCAAAAGCCCGAATAAACTCTCCGTTTATATCTTTGAGCGGTAAATCTTCTTTTTCATATTTGATTTTGATAAGTTCGGCTAAATACCGTTTACAACTTTCGTAGCGGCGAACGGTAACCAGAGCAAAGTCTTTACCTACTAACTGTCTACATTGGTCGTTATGCTCCTGAAAAGTGGCTATAAGGGTTCTTGGTGCTTCCTTTTCTTCCAGACCAAAGAACTTATCGCGGAGAATTATTGCTGTGATAGGTAAGCCTTCCTGCTTCAAATCAGCATGTATATTATACAACTTGATTCGGGCTTCTTCGATATACTTGTTCAGGTCGTTTGATTTGCGGTCTTTACCACGAGAACATTCTTTCGCCTGATTCCATAGGGAAGGGGTAATACTTTTACGGATATTCGTTTCAGAACGAACATTATTAACCGTAATTCTCATACATACAGAGGCTTCACCATTCTTCAATAGTTTTGTTTTCTTTAGGAAAAACAAAACACTAAATGGATTTCTTTCCATCATTTTTCTACTTGTTTTAAGTGATACAAAATTATGGAAAAGTGGAGAGAGTTTCGCTATGTAACATGCTGACAAACAGAGTCAAACAAAGACAAAAGGTGGAGATGAAATATCTCCTGATTTGCTCCACCTTTTGCTCCACCGAAGTAGGTTGAAATTTGCTGTTTTTTGCGTAGCGGGTAAAAATAAAAAACTCCCGATATTCACTGAATATCAGGAGTTTACTTCTTTTTGCTTTCTCTAAAAGTGGTGCCACCAGGAATCGAACCGGGGA
>OHAT01002562.1_pt1 | contig 13350 bp, 15 predicted proteins | sample 1577141 | NCBI WGS metagenome assembly OHAT01 (sample SAMEA3541578, study PRJEB24748) | human gut metagenome | biome: human gut; feature: human-associated habitat; material: faeces | place: China | collected 2012
ATTTTTATGCTTTATAAGTTGCCGGAAAGTGAACGGGTATGCTCCGGAATATGTACATGGGTGCGGCACGTAACAAGGAGACGCTGGAGTGGGCACAGAATGATGTGTTCGGAAAGGCTAAGCAGACTTCACGCTCCATTTCCATCAATGACCACAAGGTATCAACCACAATATCTGAGAAGATGGATTTTCTGGTTCCTGCAGCCAAGATTGCGGATATGGCTACCGGATGGCTGGCCGGACAGGCGGCACGTGACTTTACGGCTACCGATGACAGTATGCTTGACCATTTTGACATCGAGCAGTCAGAAGAGTTCAAGACCACCAAGTATTTCTGCAAGACACACTTTGATATGAAGAAGATTAAGGACGAGGAAAAGCACTATGTGGCTCTACCCAAAATCTATGAATTCAAGAACGACAAAGAGAAGGAAATCCTGCTGAACCGTAACTTCAAGCGTGTGAATCAGGAAGTGGAGGATATGGTAAAGGAACTTCTCGGTATCAGTTAAATATGTAATTTATGAATATGACCTTAAAACCGGCATTTGGACTTAGCGGCAGTGCACTGAAAGTCATTGCCATGATTTCCATGGTGATAGACCATATTGCTCTCTATCTGATGGAGCATGGTACCGTATTATACGAAACGATGCGCTGTATAGGGCGCATCGCTTTTCCTGTGTTTGCCTTGCTGATAGCGGAAGGGTTTATTTATACCAGGAACAGGTACAGGTATTTCTTTACCTTGTTGGGCTTTGCCGTAATAAGTGAAATACCCTGGTATCTGCTCAATGGTGCTGACGGTACACATAACGTAATGTTTACACTTGCCTTGGGAGTGGCCACGCTGATGGTTCTCGAAAATCTTCTGCAACGTAGTCGGGTGCTAGGATTTCTTTGGACACTTGGCATGGCCGGACTCGCTTCGTGGTTTGGTGTGGATTATGAGTGGAGAGGAATTATTGTAATCGTTATCTTTTATCTCTTTAACGGATATAGTCACTCTTTCCCATATAGTAGAGGTATGCAATTTTTTTGCACATTTGCTTTGATGATGCACTTTGGGGTAATTGGTGCTATACTGTCCTGCATGATATTATATCTTTATAATGGGGAAAGAGGGTTTGTACAGGGAAGCATAGCGAAATATGGATTCTATGCTTTTTACCCTGTACATCTTTTCTTTTTGAGGATATAGCAATTAATACTCAACTTGCCTTTTGTATTTCTTTTATTAAGTTTCTTGTCTGTTCAAGTAAAGAATGAAGAATTTGAAACTCTCGATTTTTTATCTGAAACTCATCTTCAATTGCCTGAATCTGATTATCTATCTCAGATATTTTAGGGGATATATTTTCATTTATCCAACATTGAGTATCTTCATCAAATCTTAAATCAATAACATTTGCAGCTTCTGCAAACGTATTTCTAATATCACTTCGGTAAGAAACCAACTGTCTTTCCGCCTTATTTTCTTGCTTATCTTCCCAAATCTGTAAACCAACTCCAAGAAGTACACCACCAACTCCTAATATTTTTCCAAATTTACCTATTTTAGAAGCTGTTTTAACTGCTTCCCAAGGCTTAAACTTATGGCCAAAAAAATGCCCTACTTTAAGTACCACTTGGTGTGCATCTGATCCTGAATATGAGCCCAGTTTAAAAATAGCATCCCAACCAGACTTTGCATTTTTACCTTTTGCAAACTCAGATAACCATTTACCTGCTTCACCAGCCTTTTGTGCACCTTCATGTAACTTGGATGAAGTTTGCTTGGACATCTTAATTTCTCCAATTTTTCTTTCAATAGCTGATTTCAGTTCTTTAGCGAATTCTGAATTTTCTAATTTTGTTGAAAATTTATGTAATACATCATTTTCAAACTTTATTACTCCTTCTAGTTCCTTTACAGCTTTAGCATAGATGGTATCTGTTTCATCATATTTTTCCTGAAGACGTTTGTTTACCTGTTCTTCGCTATCTGCAGAAGATAGTTGATTTGCAATCTCATCACCCCAATTACGAACTTTTTGTGTATTATTGCGAACAATATTATAAGCTTTAGATTGAATATGTTCTTTAGCTTCAACAAGTGCTTTTCTTTGTTGGTTTAGTAGATTTAATGAACTATCTGCACAAATATCTCCCGTCTTAAATTCTGATAGAGATTCTGAAAGCAACTGTTCTAGTTTATACAAAGATGTTGTACATTTTCCTAATACTTTTTTTTCTTTTATAAACCTATTAATGTTATTAAATAAATCTATATAACCACTCATTTCTAGCAATTGCTGCTTATCATTACCATCAGCCTCCAATGAATCGAGATAAGAATAAGTATCGATATAAGTTATATAAAGATCTTCTGAGTTATATTCAGGAGATATTACAGGCAACACATCACATTTAAAAAATTCTTCTTGCCCTTTTTTTGTATTTCCATATTTTGAATCTTCCATCTTATTGAAGACCAACATCATTTCTTTCCCTTTTCCTTTATCTACCAGTAGCTTTCGAAAATGCGTACCCAGACTTTCACTAAAACCTTCTGCAGTACATACAAAAACTATAAGATCTGCTTCTGACATTGCCTGGTAGGTAATTTCATCATGATCTGGACGTTTCTGTGTATGAATACCAGGAGTATCAACCACTTCAATACCATTCCAATCTAAATATTGACAAGTATTTGTAGTAACACCTTGTCCAACCTCTAATTGCTGCCCTGTGAGAATAGACAGGATGGATGATTTACCTGCACTATATTGCCCAACAAAAACAATTCTTACTTTTTTGTCTTCATCTACAAATTTAGTGGGAACAAATTTAGAACGTTGCCTAATTACTTCCGAAATAGAAGTAGAAAAGGCCTTTGAAGTCTCCGAAAATAAATTGATAGCATTTCGGCTTAATTCTTGAATTTTAATACCATTCATAACCTTACTTTAATATAATATGAACATTCATAATTTGCTGAATAAGATCCAATGAATCTAATTCTTTTTGATTATAGTTATTATTAAATAAATATACAACTGTTTGCGAATTATTGTTAACTTTTTTAATTAATGGTTTTAATTTGAAACCAAAATATTTAAGTAAAAAAATTATTTGACTTTCTAATGATTTACTTGAATCTAACTTTATTACATTAATTTCTTCTTTATTCCCAAGACGAGCTGACAGTTCTGATAATTTTATTGGAAGATTTTCACGTCCATTTATAACCAATGCTATTCTCCTGCCAGGAACTCTTGCTGCACAAATTATACGGTCAAATTCCATCATAGAAATACCCATAGAATTAAAGATATTAGCAATTATCATTTTAGTTATATCTTTATGATTCTTATTATACCCTAATGCAAGTTGCCTTTCACCATTAGAAAGAGAAAGGAGACTTTTACCAACTAATAATAAACGTCTTGAAACCTGTTCTTCTTGTTTAACAATATTTGTATCATACCATTTTAATAATTTAGATTTAACAAGTTTCTCAGACTTATCAATATTTGAATTTAATTTTTCTGATAATTGAATACGACCTTTTCGTAATTTATCTTCCCTAGAATCACAGAGCCAAGATAAAAAACCAAAAAAAGCTGTAACACCTAAAGCAGCCCAACCTAAAGGATTAGAACTTAGTACCAAAGCTGCTATTCCTAAACCAGCAGATCCTAAAGTTCCAGCCCATCCCATACCCCTTTTCCAATTTATAAACCTATAATTTCCTAATTTATTATCAATATTTAATTGAAATGAGAATTTCATTTCAACCTTTAATTCAGTGAAGATGCTACTTACTTTTTCTTCAAGACTATCACCTATATTGCGAATAAAACTTTCTATATTGTATTGTATTTTGAAGTTTTTATAATGTTCATTCCATGCACTTGTTACATTCTTATCTTCTAAATGTTTCTCAATAAATCCAGGTATTGAATTTCTTAATTTATTAAATTCATTAGATACAATACTTAATAATTCATCTTTTTGATTATTATTGAAATTTTCACACCAATCATCAAAAAGAGAGATTTTATCTTGAATCATACGAAATTGGCTATATGCATTAGAACTGAATACATAAAGCTGATTCATTTGTTGATATAATGGGGCATCTATTATGGAAAGGTAACATTTTTTTCGATGTAATACACCATTTGTAAGAACTTCATTTATGATGGCTCTTTCAACAAAAGAAAATCGACTTATCCTTTCTAACTCATCTCTAAATTGTAAGTATGTTGGTTGTTGTGAGTAAAACTTAGCCAACAGATGTGAAACAATAAAAGACACATGTTCATTTGGTAATTGCTCCTTTAAAAATGTATTAAACTGTTGATTCAAATCATTTATATTCATTCTTTGTTCTAACTTTTCCGGGTTAGACAACAGACGCTTTAATCTAAAATCATTTAAATCCTCACCTAAACTTTGTTTATAATTACAAATACATAAAATAGGCTTGTCCATTTTCTTAAGTTTAATCATCCAATCTGCTTCAGCTCCTTCAGGCTGCCCTGCTGTAATCATAAATAAGATCAAATCCGCATAAATTGCAGCTTCTTCAGCCTTGCTGTCATCATCTTGCCCACCATAAGCTTCTATTCCAGGTACATCTGTTACGCTCATACCTTTCCATTCATAGCTACGTACATCTCGGGTAGTTCGCTGTCCCCCATGCCCCATATGAGAGCCATCACCATGAGTCAGTATTTCCATTAAAGTACTTTTCCCAGCTTTAGTTTTTCCAAAAAGAGTAATATTAAATTGTGAGGACATATTTTTTTTGTAGTTTAAACTACGTTCAGCATCAATATATGTCTGATCAAACTCTGTTTGTACAATTTGTAACTGAGTATTAATACTTTGAATTATATTTTTATCGTTAATATGGTACTGTTTCATACCATCTATGCATTCTGAAATGATTTTAGAGGCACTTCTTATGGATTTTCTTAAATTCTTTAAATGTGTTTTGGCCTCAATGTATCCTTGCTTATTTGCAATAGCACAAGCTTGAAGCGCTGTTTCAAGATTAGTTGTATAATTATCTCGTAAAAACATATTTATGTAAATAAGGTAACAATATTACATTAAAATAATAAGTAATAAAACGCACTAAATTTATAGCGGTTACTAATTTAAATATCATATTTTAATATTACAAGATTACTTCATACTTTTTAGCTAATCAGGTTTATATTGTTACAATAAACTCATAAAAATTTAAAGTCTCAAAAGCAAATAGTCATTTATAATTATAAAGGACATTTAGTAAACAAACAACTGTTTTTATATAATTCGGATTTTCCGCATAACCAATCTCATCAAGCCAAAGCAGATAGTTACCACCTTTATACTTGTATTGAACTTTTGTATAATACGCCCGTACACTTTCCGTCCAATGATTGAATTCATAGTATTTTCCTGTACGTGGATTGGTAAGTCCAAAAAGATTGTGTTTGTTCCGGCATACTGACGAACGGAACCATCCGGTCTCCAGTATAGCTTGGGCCAATACGATTTTGGGATATAGGATCCCGTTTCTTATAATTTCTTTATAAAGGTTGGGGATGGTAAGTTCAGGAAGATTGTTTCCTGATTTAGTAATATCATCTGTTTTCTTTTGCTGTTCTGTTTTTAGGGATGTTTTCCTGTCACTATTCCGGCTGTTATCTTCCAAATTCTTTTGATTATCCGTTCCGACAGTCAGGGTATCTTTTACCATCATCTTATTCTTTTTCCCTTCTGTAACATCCTTTGCTGCACGGTTATAAGACTCTTTTCGTCTTTCTGTAGGCAGAATTTCCGAATCTCTGGTTATCGTATAGAACTGTGCCGATACGCTTACCGGCAAAAACATCAGTAGCAATAAAATCAGAATAGTGTTGCGCATTTCTTTTTCAGGGGATTGCCGTAAATACATTTGTGGCATTCAGGCGGTTAGAACCGCAAATATAACAGCTTAATTACAGTAATATGGAAATGCACAACAGAAATCAGTCCGATTTGTTGCCATACGAAAAACTGGCAATACTGGGTATCGACCGTGAAAAGGCGGACAGCTTACCCATGGAAGTGAAGGAGAAGCTGATGGCAGGTGAAGTGACTCCCATCATGCAAGTATCCATCAACGCAAGGAACGGCAGCATCATCACCATGCCGATGAAGCTACAGATGACTACAGACAAGAACGGTGCTCCGGCTCTGATTGCCTATCCGGTACGTGCAGAACTGGACCGGGAACGCAACAAGGTTCTCAACCTCACTCAGCAGGAGGCTGAACGTCTGGCCAGAGGTGAGGTAATTCAGAAGGCGGTCAACGTAAACGGTGAAAAGACTCAGCAGTATCTGCAGCTTGATCCGGAAACAAAATCCGTCATTCACAAGCGTGTCACAGACATAAAGCTGGAGCAGCGTCTGAAGGACATGGAGAAGGTGAACGACATTGAACTGGGTACGCAGCAGAAGCAGCAGGTACGGGAGGGAAAACCGGTTGAACTGAATGTTGGCGGTGAGAAGGTTTCAGTCGGCATTGACCTGAAGGAGCAGCAGGGATTCAAGCTTATCAAGGGTGACATGAAGGAATGGGAAAGGCAGCAGAAGCTCCGCTATGACGAGATTCATCCTGAATACCTCGGTCTTGTTATGACTGACAAGAACCGATGGGAATATCAGAAGGTGGTGGACAGACAGTCCGTTGAACGTGCTATTTCACTCTCTCCATCCAGAAAGGAAACTAAAGCGAACAGCCTTAAACTCTAATACTCGATTCCTATGGCCAAAAAGACAGATTCAGATAATGATAACGGTATCATCCGGCAGTTCAACGAACTGAAGAAGAAGCATCCGGATGCCATACTGCTGTTCAGACGGAATAGTTTCTATGAACTCTATAAGCAGGATGCCGTCAAGGCTGCCACAGTGCTTGCCATCGAAATTGCAGACAGGATGCTGCCTGACTACAAGAGACCTGTAAAGGTTGCATCATTCCCACAATCGGCACTTGACGTTTATCTGCCCAAACTGATACGTTCCGGAATCAGGGTTGCAATCTGTGATGCCTTGAACAGTTCTTTGAAGAAGAAGGCCGGACAGGATAAAACTGAAATTAATGACAGAACTATTCAAAACAATACAGATATGGGAAAGAAGAAAAAGGAACAGGGTGCGCAGGAAGTTCCTGACAGAACAGTGGAGAACACTGTTGATGTAAAACCTGCAAGGGAAAAGAAGTCGAAGGCCAAAGTTGAAACCAAAGCTGAGACTGGGACGGATAATGAGGTAAAGACCGAGAAGAAGGCCGAACAGAAAACAGAGAAAGCTCAGGAACGAAAGCCCCGTGAGTCGCAGATGGTGACAGCCAACGGTGAAAAGGTAACTCATGGCCATGCCTACCAGAGTACCACCAATCCTGCCGAATGGTACTTTACCGCAAAGATTGACGGACAGCAGCTCAAGCCGCAGAAGATGGATGCAGCAGACCTTGCTGCCTATCAGAACAAGGAAATGACGGTACCGCAGCTGATGGAACGCTACTATCCGACAAAGTTGATGCCGAAGGTATCTGAGGAAGCCTTCCGTATGCCAATGGAGATTGCAGGACCGGACGGTTCTATAACCGTAAACAAGTTCAATGTCTATAAAGAGAAGGACGAACAGCGTCCTGACTTTGGTAAATACAAGTTCTATGTTCAGGTTGGGGATACCAACATGTCTGCCGTGGCTTCACGCCAGGACCTGAATGCCTACTTTGACAGGGTGGCCACTCCAAACCAGCTTATTGAGAAGAACTTCGGGGAACGTCTGCATCTGAAATCTGCATACGAGAAATATCAGCTTCCTGAGGGTGTTGACCCCAAGGGTGTGCGTGTAGCCAAGGACAGGAACGACAACAAATGGAAGGTGTCGGTTGACCTCGGAGAAAAGGGACAGACTTCCCGGCATGAAATATCCTTCGATGACGGCTATTCTCTTTTCAAGACCAAGACGGCCACAAGGGAACAGATTGCGGCCAAGTACCTGAATACGGAAATAACCGGTATGCTTGCCGCCAACACCGCAAAGGTGGAGAAAACGGCTTCTATGAAAATGTAACATAATCAGAAAACTAAAATATAAGTTATATGTCAGCTAAAAAGAATCATGAGGAACTTGTGGAGCTTCTGCAGGAGGGAAAAATCGGTTTCCTCCGTTTTGTTATGGACAGTGAGAATGCAGATGATTATCTGGAATGGTGCCGGTCACACGGTACTGACCCTTCGGATGAATCGGCTGAGTTCTATGTGGAACAGACGGACATCAAGCAGATGGACCGTCAGGTAATGGATGACGACAGCTATGGCATCTGGAACTGACTCTCAGGGAAACAGCGGACAGGCGGCCATAGACCGCTTCGCTGCAATGATGATTGAGCGTATGCAGCAGATGAAGGATACCGGATGGAAACAGGGATGGATTGGCGGTGCATCAGGTTATGCCGGACTGCCGCAGAATGTAGGTGGCCGCAACTATTCAGGTTCCAATTCCTTCTTCCTTCAGATGCATACCGCAGCCATGAACTACCAGCTTCCAGTATATCTGACCTTCAAACAGGCTCATAACCTGAAGGCTCATGTCCTGAAAAGTGAAAAGGCCTTCCCGGTGGTGTACTGGGATATGATGATAAAGGACAGTCACGGCAAGAGGATAAGCACGGAGGAATACCGTGCAATGAGCAAGGAAGAGAAGAAGGATATGGATGTCATTCCTTTCATCAAGTCATTCCCGGTGTACAATGTGGCACAGACCAATCTGGCCGAAGTACAGCCGGAGAGGATGCAGAAGTTATTGGAAAAATTCAAGGTACCTGAACTAAGGGACACGGAAGGTATGTACACCCATGCCGCACTCGACCGTATGGTGGAGACGCAGCAGTGGCTTTGTCCGATACGTGCCGACAAACGTGAGAACGGTGCCTATTATTCTCCCTCAAAGGATATTGTGGTGCTGCCCATGAAAGCGCAGTTCAATATCGGTGATTCTCCTGAAGAAACCTATCGTGGTGGAATGGAGTATTATTCTACCATGCTGCATGAAATGACACACTCCACCATGACACCGGAGCGTCTGAACAGGGAGATGGGCGGCAGGTTCGGTGACCCGAAATATGCCAAGGAGGAGCTGGTGGCGGAACTTACGGCTGCAATGATCAGCCATTCCATGGGCTTTGATTCCAGGATAACGGACAACTCGGCTGCTTACCTGGACTCGTGGATTGGTGTACTGAAACAGGAACCGAAGTTTATAGTATCGGTCATGGCTGACGTGAACAAGGCTTCGGACATGATTCTTGACCATGTGGACAAACAGCGTCTGGCTCTCGGTGAGCAGCCTTATCTGGCAAAGAATGACCCGTTGGTTCCTGTCAGTGCGGACGAGGAGATACCTTTCAGGAATGCGGCCATTGTCAAGACCCGTTCCGGAGACTATGCCATCCGTGCGTCATACGATGGCGTGGAGCTGGGACTGAAGAAAGTTTCCAAGGAAACGGCCAGGACATTCTTCCAGCTTACGGACTGGAAAGATAAAGAGGCTTTCCTGAACATGACTGCACGGAAGACATACGAACCCGAGATTACCATGATGGGCCGGAACCGGAATGCCGGTACAGGGCTTGGTATATGAAATTCTGTATAACATCTTAAATCGGAAAGCATGAGCGACTACAAGGTTAATTTCAGGGAAATGAAATCCCGTGTGGGGATTGACGATATTGCATATGCTCTGGGATACCGTCTGGACAAGAAGGCCGGTGTCGGACGCTACATCGAGCTGGTACTCGGTGAAGGCGGTAACAAAAGGGATACGCTGATTGTCAGCCATCCCAACGACAAGGCGGCACAAACCTTTTTCCGGCGTGACGGTTCTAAGGGGGATGTGGTGACACTCATCCGTGAGAATCTTTCTTCCTTTACGGTATCAGGAAAGGATGAATGGCAGAAGATAGCCAAGGTCATGGCACGTTTCGCCAACATGCCTGAACCTGAATACAAGGAGGACAGGGAGTATGTTAAATCGGCAGGAAAATCATCGGGAGTGTTTGAACCTTCCAGATATGAGGTGAAGCCGGTTGATACCGAAAAAATACCGGGACTGTTTTTCTGGCGCGGACTGTCCAAAGCGACCGTAACGGCTCTTTTGCCTTTTATTTCCCTTATAAGGGACAGGAACAACGGGAAATTTGAAGGCTACAATATCGGATTCCCATATACTGACGGAAAGGGAAATGAAGTCAGGGGGTATGAAATCAGAGGACATGGCGGCTACAAATCGAAGGCTGCCGGTACGGATTCGTCATCCTCGGCATGGGTGGCTGTTCCTTCGGGTATCAGTCCGGACAATGTAAGAAGCGTGTTTTTCTGTGAATCAGCTTTTGATGCCATGGCCTTCTACCAAATGAACCGGATACAGATTGGGGACAGTGCGGCTCTGGTTTCACTGGGCGGCACATTTTCCGACCGGCAGATAACCGGAGTCATGGAACGCTTTCCCAATGCACGTGCCTTCGACTGTTTTGACAACGACCTGGCCGGGAGGATATACGGACTGCGCATGATGGCTCTGCAGGAAGGTATTCAGATGAAGATAAGCAGGACTGACGGTGGCATCCGGATTGAAGTGAAGGGAAAGGTATTCGAGCCTGACATGGAGCGTCCCCTATTGGCTCAGGTTGCCAGGCAGCTGAACATCCGGTACCGCATGGGACAGTGGCTTCCTCCGAAGGCTTTCAAGGACTGGAACGACTGTCTGCTGAACAGGCCGATGGAGCCGGTGATTTCACCACACAAAGAGGAACGTGAACAGAATCTGAGCGAACAAAGGAATAAAGGACGTAAAATCTGAATGATATGGACAAAATCAAGTTAAGAATAACGATAGTGGCCGTCCTTGCAGTTCTTCTGCTGAAAGGTGCGGACACTTTTGCACAACAGACAGACCCTACACTGACGGGTGCTGTCTTTGCACAGACTTCCACACTGAAGAATATCTATGACAAGCGTCAGAAGGCACACGAGAAAATCATTGCTGCCGAGACTGCCGTAACGATTGCTCTCGACAGGGTACACAGTGTGGAGGACAAGATGCTGGAATATCTTTCCAATGCACAGGGAGCCATGCAGAATCTCTATCAGATTAAGCGTGCCGGGGAACTGGTGGCCACGGAAATACCTCAGAACTGTAATCTACTGCTCAAATCGGTCGGCAGTAACCTGAAGGGAACGGCCATTGCTGCAATCGTCTCGGACGAGCTGGCTGATGCCGCAACCCAGATGGCTGCGCTTTATCCGTTTATGAAGCAGCTGGTGACTTCAGGAAGCTATGATACTGGCGGTTCTGACGGAGGCAAGGAGAAACACAAGGTAAACCTGCTCAGTTCTTCCGAGCGGTACTACATTGCAAACGAGGTACTGACCAGACTGGAGGCTGTCAATACCGACCTCTTTATCCTGGCATGGCAGGTACGCACACTCTCATGGAACGACCTCTGGTTCTCTCTTGACTCGGAAGGATGGGCAAACGTGATGTCCGGCAAGAACATCATAGGAGGAATCGTTGCGGACTGGAACCGTGGATTCTCATTCAATTAATTCAAACAATGTAACTTATCAGGAATATGGATTCAGAAAAGAAGATTATAGGACACTGTCCGTTCTGCGGCGGCAACGTGGTGAAGACCTGCAAGGGGTATCGCTGCGAAAACAACACAGGTGAGCATCCTTCTTGTGTGCTCAACATCAATGCCATCATCGGCAATCGGAAAATGAATGACGAGGAGATTGCTGAATTTTTAGAGAAACGCCGTATCCTTCTGGACGGCTTTTCCACCAAGGAAGGAAAGACTTTCCCGACAGTGCTGGAACTTGCTGATGACGGTGCAGTCAATATGCAGTCTGTTATCGGCAGGTGTCCGCACTGCGGCGGCGAGGTACGTGTGGGAACAAGGGCTTTCAACTGTTCCAACTACAGCAATCAGGAAACACCATGTTCATTCGCCATCTGGAGGAATATAGGCGGCCATCAGCTGACACTGGAAGAGGCGAAAGAGCTTTGTGAGAAGAACATTACTTCATCCGAGCTGGAGATGTACCGGGAGGACGGTTCCATTTACCGCAAACGCCTCGGTCTGGCTCCGGACAAACTTCAAATCGTAAAGATATGAAACAGGGAAAGAAACTACTGATACTGCCTGCAGTGGCAGTTCTGCTCGGAATGGGAACCGGCTGTTCCGGCAACAGCGGGAATAAGGCACAGGATATGGCCAAAAAGGCACTGATGGCTTCGGTGGACAATCCGGAATCCGTAAAGATTGTCGGTATCAGCAAACCGGATTCTGTATTTGGCCGTGAGTATGTTACAATGAAGGAGAAGATGGCTCTTTCTGTTGCCATAATGAAAATCAGCCGCAGGTTTATGGAGGATACGGATTTTGATAATCCGAACGTAGAATGTCACGGGATGTCAGGGCAGATGAAACGTCAGATGGATGCCATGACGGCACTTCGCTCTCTGATGGTTATGGGGGAACTGAAGCCTGCAGGTGATGAAGCCATTCAGGAACACAATCCGTTCAGCGGTTGGAAGGTAAAGATAGAGTATGAAGCCACTGATTCTGACGGGCAACCTTACCGTTCTGAATACTGGTTCATTATGGACAAAGAAGCGCAATGTGTAATCAGGTCATTTGAAATTCCACTGTTATGAAGCTGAAAACCGGATTGTAAATATTAAGCGGAGCAAACTGTAATAGCTTGCTCCGTTACATTACTTACATGTTATAGGAGAGTCTATTGGGTATTGATTTACAAGACTGTAAATATCACAATCAATATCTTTGTTACAATAGCTACCGTGCTTAGCTTTTTTTACTAAATAGTCTACATACAAAGCATATTCTCTACAAATCTTATTTCCCTGAAGTTTAATCCCTTCACCAAGGTAATCGCTTATGTAAGCACCTATATAGTAAATCTCATTAAGCCCATAAATACCATACTGAGCGCATTTTGATCTGAATTTAAAATAATCCATAATAGAATCTGATTGAAATAGATAAAATATAATATCAAGTTCATAAACAGACATAGCAATAACCGGAACCTTGCTGTCCTTTGGCTGATTTAGATAATTCAATGAAGACATGCCGGGAAAAGAATCTAGAGTTATACATACATTAAGCAGTTTGAGATTTTCGGCAAATGTCATATCAGCTTTTCTTAATGAATAATATTCAGATGCATGATTAATGCCGAAAACGGAGCATACCCACCCACTCAGAACGCTTAATCCACCCACAATTAT
>OHAT01002563.1_pt1 | contig 13344 bp, 9 predicted proteins | sample 1577141 | NCBI WGS metagenome assembly OHAT01 (sample SAMEA3541578, study PRJEB24748) | human gut metagenome | biome: human gut; feature: human-associated habitat; material: faeces | place: China | collected 2012
TATAATTAATAGTATAAAACTAGGATTTATAAATGATTTTAAATTTGATAATAATATAAATAAGGAGGATATATTTTGTCTGATTTTATAACAGTAAAAGGAGCGAGAGCTCATAATTTAAAAAATATAGATGTAAGAATTCCTCGTGATAAATTAGTAGTAGTAACAGGATTAAGTGGCAGTGGAAAATCTTCATTAGCTTTTGATACGATATATGCCGAAGGTCAACGTCGTTATGTAGAATCTTTATCGGCATATGCTAGACAATTTTTGGGGCAGATGGATAAACCAGATGTTGATTATATAGAAGGACTATCTCCTGCTATATCTATTGACCAAAAGACGACAAGTCATAATCCTCGTTCTACAGTGGGAACAGTTACTGAGATTTATGATTATTTGCGTTTATTATTCGCTAGAGTGGGAAAACCTCATTGTCCAAAATGTGGTAAACCTATCACTCAGCAGACAGTAGACCAAATGGTAGATAATATCATGAGTTTGCCAGAACGCAGTAAATTATTGATCATGGCACAAATCATTCGTGGGAAAAAAGGCGAACATAAAAAAGTATTGGAACAAATTCGCAAAGAAGGTTATGTGCGTGTACGTATTGATGGCGAAGTTATAGATATTAATGAAGAAATCAATCTAGAAAAAAATAAAAAACATACGATTGAAGTTGTAATCGACCGCTTGATTGTGCGTGAAGGCATTGAACAACGTTTAGCAGATTCACTTGAAACTGCTTTAGATATAGGTGAAGGAATTGTCTATGTACAAGTAGTTGATGGTGAATTATTGATGTTTAGTCAAAATTTTGCTTGTATAGATTGTGGTATCAGTCTGCCAGAGATTGCTCCACGTATGTTTTCTTTCAATAGTCCATATGGAGCTTGCCCTGAATGTAGTGGACTTGGCAGTCATCAACAATTTGATATTGATTTAGTAATGCCTAATAAAAATTTAAGCCCAGCAGAAGGTTTATTTGCACCATTATCTAAAAATCCAGCTTCTTATGCTATGGTACAGATTGAAGCTGTATTAAAAAAATATGGTTATACTTTAAATACTCCATGGAATGAAATCGATAAAAATATTCAAGAGTATTTGATAAATGGTTCAGGTGAAGAAAGATTTAATTATTCATATGTGAATATGTATGATGAATATAAAGAATATTTTTCACCATTTGAAGGTGTAATGCCTATGCTTGAGCGTCGTTATAAAGAAACTAATTCAGATATAATGCGAGAATCATATGAAGCATATATGAGCACTACACCATGTCCAAAATGTAAAGGGGCAAGGTTAAAACCAGAAGTATTGTCTATCACTATTGGCGATAAAAATATAAAACAAGTAACAGATATGACTATCGCTGAAGCTAGTGAATTTTTCAAAAATCTAAAATTCACTGAGCGTGAAGAAATCATTGCTAAACAGATAATGAAAGAACTTCATGCTAGATTAGGCTTTTTACTAGATGTAGGATTAGAATATTTAACATTATCTAGAGCGGCAGGCACTTTATCTGGCGGGGAAGCTCAGCGTATTCGCTTAGCTACACAGATAGGTTCAGGGTTAGTCGGTGTATTATATATTTTAGATGAACCTAGTATAGGACTTCATCAAAGAGATAATAATAGATTATTAGCTACATTAAAACATCTTCGTGATTTAGGAAATACATTGATTGTGGTAGAACATGATGAAGATACTATGTATGCAGCAGATTGTATTATTGATATAGGGCCAAAAGCAGGAGCTGGTGGCGGTGAAGTAGTAGCTCAAGGAACTGTTGAAGAAATCAAGCAAAATTTAAATTCAATAACAGGGCAATATTTAAGTCGTAGAAAATATATACCAGTACCAAAAGAGCGAAGAAAAGGCAATGGCAATTTTACCGAAGTTGTCGGTGCTAAAGAAAATAATTTAAAAAATATAAATGTAAAATTTCCATTAGGTGTGTTTACTGTAGTAACAGGAGTTTCTGGTTCTGGAAAATCTACTTTGGTAAATGAGATATTGTATAAAGGTTTAGCAAGTAAATTATATACAATAAAGGGAAAACCAGGTAAACATAAAGAGATAAAAGGCATTGAAAATATAGATAAAATCATCAATATTGACCAATCGCCAATAGGTAGAACACCTCGCTCTAATCCTGCAACATATACAGGTGTGTTTGATAGCATTCGTGAATTATTTAGTCAAACCAATGAAGCGAAGATAAGAGGATATAAGCCTGGTCGTTTTAGTTTCAATGTCAAAGGTGGACGTTGTGAAGCTTGTCATGGTGATGGCATTATAAAAATCGAAATGCACTTTTTACCAGATGTATATGTTCCATGTGAAGTTTGTAAGGGAGCGAGATATAATCGTGAAACTTTAGAAGTAAAATATAAAGGAAAAACAATATCTGATGTACTCAATATGACAGTTGATGAAGGCTGTGTATTTTTTGAAAATATACCTAAAATTTATCGCTATATGAAAGTATTACAAGATGTAGGACTTGGATATATTCAATTGGGACAGCCAGCGACAACATTATCTGGCGGTGAAGCACAGCGTGTAAAATTAGCTTCTGAATTAGCTAGAAGAAGTACAGGTAAGACTCTGTATATTTTAGATGAACCGACAACAGGGCTTCATACAGCAGATATTCATCAACTTTTAGATGTATTGCAGCGATTAGTTGATGGTGGAGATACTGTAGTTGTTATTGAACATAATCTTGATGTGATTAAGACAGCAGATTATTTGATTGATTTAGGTCCTGAAGGTGGTAATCGCGGTGGTACTATTGTAGCTAAAGGAACACCAGAAGATATAACGAAAGTAAAAGCTTCATACACAGGGCAATTTTTAAAACCTTTACTAGAAGAAGGAAAAAGATTAAATAAACGAGATGCATAAAAATAAAGACCTTGATAATATAATTTATGTATTATCAAGGTCTTTTTATATTAAAGTAATTTAATTAATTCAGTGATGACAAAATTTAAATCTTCCTGTGTATGACTAGCTGATATAGCAAGACGCAATCGACTTTGATTTTGGGGGACTGTAGGTGGACGGATAGCAGATAAAATAATATGTTTTTCATAGAGTTTTTGAGCTATTTGCAGAGCTTTTTCATTGCTATGCACAATGATAGGCACGATGGGAGTCGTTAAGTTTATATTTATATTATTTTGTTGGAATAAATTTTGTACATAGGAAATATTATCGTATAATTTATCTACTAAGCTATTATCGTTAGCGATTAAGGTTAATGCTTCAAGGCTACTTGCTATATCTGCTGGTGTCAATGCTGTAGAAAAAATGTAACTGCGAGCCTTGTTGATGAGATATTCAATAAGAATTTTTTTGCCAGCGACAAAGCCACCTTCAGAAGCGAGGGCTTTGCTTAAAGTGCCTAATTGAATATCAATTTTTCCTTGCAGGTGAAAATGTTCTACACTGCCATGACCTTTGCCCAAGACTCCTGTAGCATGAGCATCATCAACCATAGTTAAAGCATTGTATTTATGTGCTAAATAAGCTATTTCATCTAAAGGAGCGATATCGCCGTCCATACTAAATACGCTATCAGTAACGATTAATTTCGTATTAGAATATGGCAAATTTTTTAATATATTTTCTAAATCTGTCATATTTTTATGACGATAAATTAAAGTTTTAGCTTTGCTGAGTCGACAGCCATCAATTATACTTGCGTGATTTAATTCGTCGCTGATGATGTAATCGTTATTATTAGTCAATGCACTGATAGTGCCAACATTAGCCATATAGCCAGTATTAAAGACCAATGCCTTTTCTGTAGATTTAAATTCAGCAAGTGCTTGTTCTAATTTGGCAAATAAAATATGAGAGCCAGATATCAAACGTGAGCCACCAGAGCCTGTGCCGTATTTTTCGATAGCATCAATAGCAGCTTTTTTCACTTGTGGGTGATGTGTAAGCCCTAAATAATTATTAGAAGCCATCATTAAAAATTCTTCATTATCTTTTAGAACTTTAGTGGCAGAAATGGGAATATAAGTTATAGGTTTTCGATATAATTGCTGTTGATGTAAAAATTCTATTTCAGTTAAATATTTATTTAAATTATCTTGCATGATAAACTCCATTTCAATTTATAAATTAATATCTACAAGTACGGGCTGTCTTTCAAGATAATTTTGCAAAGCTGTGATATCTACAGGTGTTTTTACAAAAAATACTCGACCACCTTGACTGCTATGTAGTGGTTTCATTTTAGTAATACGGTGATAAATATTATTGGCAGATACATAACCGATAATATAATTAGGGTCATCAGACCAACATAATTCTCCTACGACATTTGGAGCAGATAAAACTTTACTAGCTAAGACAAGAGCTTCTTGTACATGATTGTCTGTATAGCCTAATTCATCAAAATGTTTTTTTGCTTGTAATGTATCTTTAAAATCCATGCGACTGACGCGAATTCCTCTCATGCCTGTATTATCCAAGCGTTTTCCAGTAGTGGCATCAATTAAAATAGCACCACGCATATTTTCTTCTAGGGATAATAAAGATGACATAGCATTATCTATGGCTATTTTGGAAATGCCTGCATTGGCTAAAAATTCACAAGCATTTTTATGTCCATCATTTACATCAATAGCATCATACGTTTCCATCTTAAGCATGGGAATAGTTATGATATCTTTGGGTTTAACTTCTTCAATAGTAAGGCGGATAAAATCTGCTCTGCCTTTTTCATGAGTTAAAGCTCGTTGAATTAATTTTTCTGTGATTGTAGTTAAATCTTGTGTTGTAATCAAACGTTCGGCACCGGAAATATGATGACCACCATGTTCATGGGCTCCACCTTGAGCTGAACGCATACGAATACTATAGAGCATAAATATTATCTCCTTTTATGAGTTATTTTCTTTAAGATATTTACCAAAATAGGGGAAGCTATAGCAGTGAAGATAAGTCCAGGAATAGTAAATAAAATCATGGAAAATGTCAAAGCACCTAGATTACCTAAAAAGAAAAATAGACTAAATCTAGCGATGAGTGAAGCGATAGGGCCAGCGAAAATTATCATATAAAGATGATTTTGAGCTAAATATAAAAGTAGACCAACGATTAGACGAAATTGCATGGCAATAGCTACATTTAATATATTTTGTGTACCTAAAGCTAAACAGATTACACTAGATAAAATGCCACTGATGATATATTTTTTAAAACCAAAGACACTACAAATAGCTACAGCCAGTGGAGCTGATAATTGGAATTCAATGCCAGGAATGATATTAGGAATTTTGATTGAGCCTAATATAGAAATCATGGCAACTAAAATAGCGATTTCACAAAGTGTAGAAGTTTTATATCTCATATTGTTAACCTTTCTATAATTTTAGTTAACATTTTAAAGAAAGATGAGATATTTGTCAAATAAAAAAACAGATATAGATTTCATAAGAAAAATATATCTGTAGATTAGTTTTGTTTAATTAAAGATTTTTTTTAGTTTTGTAAAAGGAATGGTCAATAATCCTAGAGCAAATAAAACAGTGAATAGACCGATTAAAGATAAGACAGTAGGTATTTCTTGATAAAAGAAGATACCAAAGAGCATAGCAGCTATAGGTTCACCAGAGGCTAAAATTGCAACTTTGCCAGCTTCGACATAATTTAAAGCTACAGTAAAGCAAATATATGGCAATACAGAAGTAAGCAAAGAATGTAATAATAAAAATCCGCTCATAGGCGCTGGGTCAATTTGAATGATTTCCCAAACTTTTAGCCAATCAGTAAAAGGCAATAAAGCTATGCCAACAGCCATTAAGCTATAAATTGTAACTGTGAAAGAATGATAGCCTTTGAGCATGGCGATTTTGGAGAATATACTATATGTACCGTAGAAAAATGCACCTAAAGTGCCAATGATAATGCCGATGGTAGTCCATTTCATAGCACCGACTTCTTCTAAGACGCCACTAGATAAGATACAACCAATTAAAGCCAAAATAGCACAAACGGTTTTTTGCAAAGTGAGTTTTTCTTTGAATAAAATACTAGCCAAAATCAATACAAATATAGGGGCAAGACTCAATAAAACAGCAGATAAGGATAAGGTCAATTCATTTATGGCGAAGTTATAACAAAGATTTAAACCTAACATACTAAAAATACCAGCACAAATAAAAATCCATAAATCCTTTAATTTGATTTTGAGTAATTTTTTGTCTAAGCATAGTAAACCGGCAATAATAATGATAATAGCAACAATGATGCGAGTTTCGACAATAGAAACACTATTTAGACCTAATTCGCTAAGTTTTCGGACAAAAATCCCCGCAGAACCCCACATTATGCCCGACAAAATGGGAAAAATTTGAATCCATTGCTTCAATTTCATAAAATAACGCTCCTAAAATAAATTTCATATTTTAAGATTATACTATGTTAATATTTGACTAACAATATATTGACTTTAAAGGAATAAATTAATGAAATGTAGCCATAAAAAAAAGAGCTTATTAAAGATTTTTCAATCCATAATAAGCTCCACAAAAATTATACATTAGATTAAGATTTAATTAATATATAGGTTTTGATTTGAAGACATAAGTGTATTTATGTCAGAGGTATAATAATAGCCTACAATATATTATTAATATTATTGTAAACTATGTGCGCTGTGATAAGATGCTTCTTCTTTGTCATCTCTTTTAGTGATAAGTCTATAAGTGATGAGATTTGCTAAGAAGCCTAAATAAATAATGCCTAAAGTTAAAGCAGTAATTGTTGGATTATTTATATAAAGGGAAAGAATGAAACTTGCAATAGCTACTAATAAAGCACGAATAATAAGAACAGTTTTCATAATGAAATTCCTCCTAATTTTAAAAAATATATATAAAATGTTGTATAATTTTTTCGTGAAAATTTATTTCGGTTATTATTATAACGCTTTATAATCAAGAGTCAATGAATTTGAAGAAAGTTTATATCTTAAAATTGTTGTCAAATATAGCTATTTTCAAAAAATTTTTTAATATGTAAAAATAAGTGTATTATTTGCGCAAAAAGATAGAATTTAATATTATAATAGAGATTATAAGTATAAAAAATAATTTATGGTGATAGATTATGAGTAATTTTGATTTTTTAAAAGAAAAATTTCCAGTATTAGCAAATTTAGGTGATTTAGCAGAAAAATATTTATATACAGACCCTAATTCTTGTTTGATTAAATTAGGTATGATAGGGGAAACTGTTGTAAATTTAATTTTTGAATATGATAATATAAAAAAACCGACAGAAGATAAAGCGGTAAATCGTATAAATATCTTAATTCGTGAAGGTTATATTGATGAACAACTTAAAAATATTTTACATGCTTTGCGTAAAGCAAGAAATAAAGCTGTTCATGAAAATTATGAAAAGCCTTGTGGTCTTTTATTAGAATTTGCCTATGTGCTTAGTGAGTGGTTTATGCAGACTTATGGAGATTATAGATATGAACATAAACCATTTATTTTGCCTAAAAAAGAAGATATTTATTATACAAATATTGAAGAAAACGAATTACAGCAATTAACACAATCTGCATTGCAAACAGCTTCTAAAGCAAAAGCTATTAAAAGAGATAAACGTTTGAATTTAATAAAATCAGCAACAGACAGATTAAAATTAACAGAAGAACAGACAAGATATATCATTGATGCACAATTAAGAGAAGCTGGTTGGCAAGTAGATACAAGAAATATTCGCTATAGTAAAGGCTCAAGACCACAGAAAAATGTAAATATGGCAATAGCAGAATGGCCTACAATAACAGATAAAAAAACTATAGGTCATGTAGATTATGCGTTATTTATTGGTTTAAAACTTGTAGCAGTAGTAGAAGCTAAAAGTATAGATAAAGATATTTTATCTGTAATGGATTATCAAGCTAAAGAATATGCTAGTCAAATTATAATTGATGAAAAATATTTAATTGGTCAATATGGTGATTATAAAGTTCCTTTCGTATTTGCGACAAATGGTAGACCGTATTTAAAACAGATAGAAACAGCTTCAGGTATTTGGTTTAGAGATTTACGCAGTAGTTTAAATTATCCTGTGGCTTTGAGAGGTTTTAAATCTCCAGAAGGATTGCAAGAATTATTGCAATTAGATATAGAAAAAGTAAATAGTGAATTAACAAATTATAATCAAGGCTTTTTAGTAGATAAACAAGGTTTGAATTTGAGATATTACCAAGTAAATGCGATAAAAGCAACTGTTGATGCTATAGTAGCAGGCAGGAAAAATATTTTATTAGCTATGGCTACAGGTACAGGAAAGACTCGCACTATTTTAGGCATGATATATCTATTTTTAAAGACAAAGAGATTTCACCGCATATTATTTTTAGTGGATAGAACAAGTCTAGGTGAGCAAGCTTATGAAACTTTTCGTGAGGTAAAGCTTGAAGAATTGATGACTTTAGATGAAATCTATAATATAAAAGGGTTAAATAATAAACAGATAGATAGAGAGACTAAAATACAGATAGCAACTGTACAAAGTATGGTTAAAAGATTGTTGTATCAAAATGATGAAGATGGTGAAAAATATAATAAAATGCCGTCTGTCAGCGATTTTGATTTAATTATCGTAGATGAAGCTCATAGAGGTTATATATTGGATAGACAAATGAGCGAAGAGGAACTTTTGTACAATAATCAACAGGATTATATCAGTAAATATCGCTATGTCATTGAATATTTTGATGCTGTCAAAATAGGGCTTACAGCTACACCCGCACTGCATACTACAGAAATTTTCGGCGAGCCAGTATTTACTTATTCTTATCGTGAAGCTGTTAATGATAGATTTCTAGTAGACCATGATGTACCGCACAATATCCGTACAAGATTATACAATGAAGGTATAGTCTATCATAAAGGCGATAATATGTTACTTTATGATACAGCTACAAAAGAGGTAACAAATGTAGCTTGCTTAGAAGATGAAGTTCATATCGAAGTGGATAAATTCAATCGTGAAGTAATCACCGAAGATTTTAACCGCAAAGTTTTAATCGAAATCATAGAGAGTATCAGTCGAAAAAATAATCAAAAAGATGAAGATAAGCAAGGAAAAGTATTAATTTTTGCTGTTGATGATAATCATGCAGATTTAATCGTAAAAATCTTAAAAGAAATTTGCCCTGATTATAATATTCCTAGTGATACAATTATCAAAATCACTGCTAGTGCAGGTCAAGGTAATAAAGACCGTATTTTAGAATATATACGTCGTTTTAAAAATGAAAAAGATCCTTCCATTGTTGTTACTGTAGATTTGTTGACTACAGGTGTTGATGTGCCAAAGATAGATACTTTAGTATTTTTACGCAGAGTGAAATCTCGTATTTTATTTGAACAGATGTTAGGCAGAGCAACTCGTCTATGTCCGCAAATTGATAAGACTTGTTTTGAGATTTATGATCCTGTAGGTGTATATGAAGCTTTAGACAGTGTAAATACTATGAAACCTGTTGTGGTAAATCCTAATATCAGCATAGGAGATATCATCAATAAAATAAAAGAAGATAATGGCATATATACAGCAGATGAACTGAAATATAAACAAAATCAATTAGAGCAATTAGTCGGTAAATTAAATCGTAAACAGCAATCTATGAGCGATAAAAAGAAAAAAGATTTCAAAACAATGACAGGTAAATCAACAACTGATTTTATTGACGAATTGAGAGCTTTGCCAGTAGAAAAAATTAGCTCTTATATACAAGAGCATGAAAGCTATTTTATTTTTTTACAAGAAAAAGATGCTTATCATGGCAAGACTCGCATTATTTATGAGGGTGAAGATGAAGTAGTATCTCATACTAGAGATTATGGAAATACGCAAAAACCGCAAGATTATATAGAAAGTTTCACTCAATATTTAAAAGATAATATGAATGAAATAATGGCTTTGAAATTAATCTGTACAAAACCTAGCGATTTAAAACGTGAAGATTTAAAAAGATTATGCTTAAAACTAGATAGTAATGGTTTTAGTCAAACACATTTAAATACAGCTTTAAATCAAATGACTAATCAAGAGATAACAGCAGATATCATCAGCATAATTCGTCAATGTATGCTTGGCAGTGCTAGAGTTAGTCATGAAGAACGTATAAAAAAGGCTATGGAAAAATTGAAAGCAAATCATTATTTTTCTGTAAGTGAAGAAACTTTCTTGAAAAGTATAGAGAAATATTTATTGCATGAGTCTGTAATCAATAAAGAAACCTTTGATACGGATACAAGATTTGTAAAAAAAGGTGGTTTTAAAACTATTGATAAAAAATTTGGCGGACATTTAGCAGAAATTATAGTAGAATTAAACCAATATTTATATGAAGATGGAGGAAAAATAGCTTGAACACACAAGAGATAGTAGGAAAACTTTGGACTTTATGTAATGTACTAAGAGATGACGGTATAACTTATCATCAATATGTAACAGAACTCACCTATATTTTATTTTTGAAAATGGCAAAAGAAACAGGTGTAGAAGCAAATATTCCTGAAGCATACCGCTGGGATAATTTAGTAAATAAAAGCGGTATTGAGTTAAAAAATTTCTATAAAGAATTATTAGATAAATTAGGCACTAATACTACAGGTAGAATTAGAGAGATTTATCAAGGTTCAGCGACTAATATTGAAGAACCAAAGAATTTAGAAAAAATAATTAAAACTATAGATGAACTTGATTGGTACAGTGCCAAAGAAGAAGGCTTGGGCAATCTTTATGAAGGTTTGCTCGAAAAAAATGCCAATGAGAAAAAATCTGGAGCAGGGCAATATTTCACCCCTCGTGTACTCATTGATGTGATTGTAGAGCTTGTAGCACCACAGGCAGGCGAACGTTGTAATGATCCAGCTTGCGGAACTTTTGGCTTTATGATTTCTGCAAATAATTATGTAAAATCTCAAACTGATGATTATGATGATTTAGATGAAGAACAAAGTGATTTTCAATACAAAGAAGCTTTTACAGGTTGCGAATTAGTACATGATACGCATAGATTGGCTTTGATGAATGCAATGCTTCACGATATTGATGGCGATATCATGCTTGCTGATACATTATCCAATCAAGGAAAAGCATTAAAAGATTTTGATGTAGTGCTTGCCAATCCTCCTTTTGGTACGAAAAAAGGTGGCGAACGTGCAACACGTGATGACTTCACTTATCCTACGAGCAATAAACAGTTGAATTTCTTGCAACATATTTATCGTAGTTTAAAAGCTAATGGCAAAGCTAGAGCAGGTGTTGTACTTCCAGATAATGTGCTATTTGCTGACGGTGATGGCGAAAAAATCCGTGCCGATTTAATGGATAAATGCAATCTGCATACAATTTTGCGATTACCTACAGGGATTTTCTATGCTCAAGGTGTAAAAACGAATGTATTATTTTTCACACGTGGCAAAACAGATAAAGATAATACAAAAGAAGTGTGGTTCTATGATTTAAGAACGAATATGCCTTCTTTTGGTAAAACAAATCCACTCAAAAAAAGTGATTTTGCCGATTTTATCAAAGCTTATACAGCAGAAGATAGACATAAAATACAAGATGAAAGATTTTCTGTATTTACAAGAGAGCAAATCGCCGAAAAAGGCAATAGCCTTGATTTAGGCTTGATAAAAGATGATAGCATCTTAGATTATGAAGACTTGCCAAATCCTATTGATTGCACAGAAGAAATGATTGCAGACTTGTCTGAAGCACAAGCCTTGCTTAGTGAAGTTGTAAATGAATTAAAATCCTTAGAAAATGGTGAGGCTTAAAATGGCAAAAAAAAAACAAATAGAGTTAACCATAGAAGAAAAACTGCAAAATGCCTTAGTACCAAAAGAAGAACAACCATATAAAATACCTAATAATTGGTGTTGGACATATTTTAAAGATATTTTTTATATAGAGAATGGATATGCTTTTAAAAAAATAGATTATAAAAAACAAGGAATACCTTTAGTTAGAATATCTAATATAGAAAATGGCGTAATAAATATAGATGAATGTATTTATGTTGATAAATTAGAAAAAAATGAAGAACGATATATTATAGAAAAAGGAGATTTATTGATAGCTTTATCAGGGGCAACAACAGGAAAAAATGGAGTTTATAATTTAGATAGTATATCATATTTAAATCAGCGTATAGGAAATATAAAAATAAAAAATAAAACAAAAGTTGTTAGTAAATATAGAAATTATTATATAGCTTTAAAAAATGAAGATATATTAAATTTAGCTTATGGTGGAGCACAGCCTAATATTAGCCCTAAAGTTATATCATATATAACAATACCATTACCACCAATAAAAGAACAGCAAAGAATAGTAAATAGAATAGAGTCTTTATTTGCTAAATTAGATAGAGCAAAGGAATTAATAGAAAATACTTTAGCTCAATTTGAACAAAATAAAATGGCAATATTGCATAAAGCTTTTACTGGTGAACTAACAGCAAAATGGAGAAAAGAAAAAGGTATTTTAAAAGATACATGGAAAAGTATGGCTTTAGAAAATTGTGGTACATGGAGTGGTGGAGGTACACCAAGTATGTCTTGCGGTGATTATTGGGAAAATGGCAATATACCATGGATAACATCAAAAGACATGAAAAATATTTATATTGAAAAGACTCAAAAATATATTACTGAAAAAGGAGTGGAGTTTTCTTCTGCTAAATATATAGATAAACCTGCAATATTATTTGTGACTAGGAGTGGTATTCTAAGAAGAATTTTTCCAGTGTGTATGGTAAAAATTCCATTTACAGTAAATCAAGATTTGAAAGTATTAGTACCTAGTAAGATGGTTTGTTTAGAATATTTATATTGGATATGTATATATAAATCTAACAAGATTTTAGGGACTTGTATGAAAAGTGGAACAACTGTAGAAAGTATTAGTACAGATAAATTAAAGAAATTTAAAATTACAGTACCTACTATTGAAGAACAACAGGAAATTGTTAATATTTTAGATAAATTATTGGCTAAGTATAATAAAATAAAAAACTTAGAACAGCAATTAGAAAAAATAGAATTACTGAAAAAAGCAATACTAGCTAAAGCTTTTCGTGGTGAATTAGGCACAAATAACCCTGATGAAGAAAGTGCTGAAAATCTATTAAAAGAGATTTTAGCTGAAAAATAATTTAAAAAGGAGGTGTTTTTTTGAGAGGTTTAGTTTTAAATAGATTTTTTACACAATACATTTTTAAAGAGTTAATAGATATGAATATGAATTCTGTATATAAAACTATTA
>OHAT01002564.1_pt1 | contig 13339 bp, 9 predicted proteins | sample 1577141 | NCBI WGS metagenome assembly OHAT01 (sample SAMEA3541578, study PRJEB24748) | human gut metagenome | biome: human gut; feature: human-associated habitat; material: faeces | place: China | collected 2012
ATTCCTTACCAAGAATCCGCAGCACACCGGCCATTCATGTTATATGCCGCAATACAGGGGGCAATCAGCCCTGCACCTTACCGCCTTGCGCGCTACGGTATCCGAAGTTCATCATCTCGCTGTTGTAGGCGACCACGCCACGGCCGACCGCCGGCAGAACGATCATGCCACCATCGCCATGATGCGCGGCGACTTCGTCCAAAGTGGCCGTCGCGGCATCTTCGACGTTCTCGCCGGCGAAACGCACACGATCCGACACCTGATGGGCGGCGACCACCTTGATGAATGCCTCGCCGATGCCGGTGCAGGACACCGCCACCGTGGACTGGTTGGCGAACGTGCCGCAACCGGGCAGCGGCGAATCGCCTACACGACCGTGCATCTGGTTGGTGATGCCGCCAGTGGACGTGCCGGCGGCGATATTGCCTTCGGCATCGCGCGCCACGGCGCCGATGGTGCCATGCTTCTCCCACTCATCGCCACCGGACTGAGCCTCGGCCAAGGACTGACGACGCTGTTCGGTGATGAAGTACTCGTTGCTTTCGGTCGCGACGCCCCAATCGGCGATTTCTGCATCGGTCGGGTCCGCGAACAGCACATGCTTGGTCTGCTCTTTGACGGCACGCGCCGCATCGATCGGGTTCTTCACGGTGCTTACGCCGGTGACCGCACCGACCTCGCCATCGCCGGTCATCAGGCAGGCGTCCATCTGGGCGATGCCATCGCTGGTCAGGGCGGCACCACGGCCGGCGTTGAATTCGGGAGCGTCTTCCATGACGTGGATGGCGGCGACCACAGCCTCATGCGCCGGTGCTCCGGATTCCAACAACTGGTATCCGGCATCGAGGGCGCGCTGCAGATCAAGTTCGACCTGGGCGATGCGTTCAGGCGTGCTGTGCTTGCCACGACTGCCCGCTCCGGCGTGAATGATAAGCGTGATGCCGGTTTCGCTGCCCGCCAGTTCAGTGGTCACCGGCGAAACGGAGGATGTGGTCATATCGTGTCCCTTTCTGAAGTCAGATGGATGTGCTGACGCCAACGTATCGTTGCTTCCACATGTATGATACCCGTTGATGGCCGCGACCGGTTCCGCATTTCGCATCATCGGCTCGCGATGGCGCGACTCGTTACTGCGCCACCTCGCCACTACGCCAGGGGCAATGCGATGCCGGCTCGATCGACCAGATCACGCAACGACCACGTGGTCTGTCCCGTTCGCCCGACAACGCTATGCGCATGCCACAGCGAACTGATGATGGCTTCCTCGCTTATTTATTCGTCGAATGCACTCATCGATGTGGGTATGTAGCCATCAAAAAAAACTCGACAACCGCAATGAGCCAGTCACTTGACTACATCTGTGCTATCGTCTCGCCAATGATTCGAATGCCGGTATCAATGTCAGCAGCATCCGGGCGCACAAAGTTGAGACGAATATGGGAATCATCCATTTCGTCAACGTCGAACACGCTGCCCGGCATGAACGTAACGCCTTGGGAACGGCAGGATTCCAATACATCCAGAGAGCGCACGCCGTCCGGCAAAGAAACCCAAATATAGTAGCCACCTGCAGGCATGGTCCAATACACTTCATCCGGCGCATACTGCTCCAATGCTGCGATTGCTGCATCTCGTCGAATGCGGTAAGCCTTAATCAAACCGCGCAAATGTTCGGCGATGCGGCCTTCTTTAAGCAGTTCCAGGCAGATGCGCTGCGATGACGTGCTCGTATGCTGGTCGACCATGCGCCGCAGAGCCGCCAGCCGGTTGATCACATGCGGATCGGCCACAACCCATCCCGTGCGCAGGCCCGAAGTGACGGTTTTCGAGAACGTCGACAAATACATCACGTATCCCGCATTCTCCATGCCTTTAAGCGGTATGGGGCGATGCGCGTCGGACGATTCCCCGCCGTACCACAAATCGCCGTAAGCATCGTCTTCCACGATCAGACACTGATAGCGCCGCGCCACGTCAATGAGTTCGCTGCGTCGTTCGGGCGACAGCGTGGTACCGGTAGGGTTTTGGAACGTCGGGACGGTGTAAATGAGCTTGGGCCGGAATCGCGCGCAATACCCATCCAACAGGTCTGTACGCATACCGTGCTCGTCCACTGGAACGCCGATGATGCGCGCATCCGCCGAACGGAAGGTCTGCAATGCCGGGAAGAACGTGGATTGTTCGACCAGCACGCAGTCGCCGGGGTTGATGAACGCGCGCACGATGAGGTCAATGCCCTGCTCGGAGCCGGAGAGCACCATCACGTTGCGGACGCCGCATTGTACGCCTCGTGCGCGCATATGTTCGGCAAGCAGCGCACGCAACTCTTCGAATCCCTCGATAGGTGATTCCGGTTGGCCGTCGAATTCCCGCGATTCGAATGCTTCGATGCTGACCTTGCGCAGCAGATCGTCCGGGATATCCGCCGGGTTCGGCGAACCGGTGGCGAAGTCAATAATGGTGTCGCCGCGCTGCGCCCGCTCGGCCGAGGCGATGTCATGGTAGGTAAACCGGTTGGAATAATCAGAGAACAACACCGACCATGGCGGACGCACGACGGTTGGTTCCGGGCCCTGAACCGAACGGCTTTCACGAATCGTATGGACCGCCGCAGAGCTGCTGCCCTGGTCTGTCGTCAAGAAATCAGTGGAGGTAGCACGTTCTACGTCGCCGGAAGAGGAGGCTTGCGATGTTCCCATTTCTGCCGACGATCGTGTTGTTCGCGTTATTGCATTCCCGAAGTCACTGTTTGACGTGTGCGATGTTCGGCTTGCGGAGGCAGCCGGCAGCACGAACGTGCCTTTGCCGACTTTGGAGGCGATAAGACCTTCGTCCTTGAGCTGCTGATACGCCTGCAACACCGTGGTGCGATTGACTTCGAGACGTGAGGACAGCTCGCGTTCGGGAGGCAGGCGGTAGCCCTCGGCCATCGCGCCGGAGACGATCTGTTCACGCAGCTCGGCGGCCAGCTGCCGGTACATCGGCACCTTGCTGCGTCGATTCAGCTCAAGCTGCATGGCAGATCGTCTCCTTGATTCGTCAATCGGATACCAGTCTAACGGCAGACGAATCGACTACAGCGACAGGAAGAGCTCGTGGATGCGGGTATCGTCCGTGAGTTCCGGGTGGAAGGCGGTGGCCAGGATATTGCCTTGACGCAAGCCCACCACGTGGCCATCGACTTCGGTTTCGACCGTGGCTTCGGGTCCGACCGACACCACGTACGGTCCGCGGATGAATACCAGTGGGAAGTCCGTGATACGCTGCGGATCATCCGCTGCACCAAAATCGGCAGTAGCCTGGAAACTACCGAGCTGACGACCATAGGCGTTGCGGCGTACGACGGCGTCGAGCGCGCCAAAGTAGACGTTGTCGTCATTGTCGAGCTTTTTAGCCAGCAGAATCATGCCGGCGCAAGTGCCAAACACCGGTTTGCCTGCCTTGATGTGGGCGGCGATCGGCTCGAACAGTCCGGTCGAATGCAGGAGCTTGCCCTGTGTAGTGGATTCGCCGCCGGGCAGAATCACGCGGTCGATGGATTCATCGAAATCCTCGGCCGCGCGCAGCAGTTTCCACGGCGCACCGAGCTTGTCCAGCACCGCCGCATGTTCGGCGAATGCGCCTTGTACGGCCAGGATGCCGGTCACGCCGTGCTTGGCGTTTTTGGCGCCCGCGGATTCTTCTTTGGAAATATATTCAACAGCTACAACCATGTTGTCTCCTTGGGCCTTGACTCCCGCTGGCGGGAGCGTCACCCTTTCTTGGCTCCCCTCAAAGAGGGGAGCCAATGTAATGCACTCACTCGCCGCGAGCGGCCATGATGGTCTGAATCTCGTCCTCGTTGATGCCGACCATGGCTTCGCCGAGGTTTTCGGACAGCTTGGCGAGCAGATCGGCGTCCTGCCAGTTGGCGGTGGCCTTGACGATGGCGGCGGCGCGCTTGGCCGGGTCGCCGGACTTGAAGATGCCGGAGCCCACGAACACGCCTTCGGCACCGAGCTCCATCATCAGGGCGGCGTCAGCCGGGGTGGCCACGCCACCGGCGGCGAAGTTCACAACGGGCAGACGGCCGTTGTCGTGCACGTACTTGGCCAGATCGTAGGGCACGGCCAGCTGCTTGGCGGCCTCGTAGACCTCGTCGTCGCGCAGGCCGACGAGTTCGCGGATCTGCTTGTTCATGGTGCGCATGTGGCGCACGGCCTGAATCACGTCGCCGGTGCCGGGCTCGCCCTTGGTACGAATCATGGCAGCACCCTCGGCGATGCGGCGCAGCGCCTCGCCCAGGTTCTTCGCACCGCACACAAACGGCACGTCGAACTGGTTCTTGTCGATGTGGTACACGTCGTCGGCCGGGGAAAGCACTTCGGATTCGTCGATGTAGTCGATTTCGATGGCCTGCAGAATGCGGGCCTCGGCGATGTGGCCGATACGCACCTTGGCCATGACCGGAATGGAGACAGCTTCCTGAATGCCCTTGATCATGGCCGGATCGCTCATACGGGAGACGCCGCCGGCGGCACGAATGTCAGCGGGGATGCGCTCCAGCGCCATCACCGCGCAGGCGCCGGCGTCCTGCGCGATTTTCGCCTGTTCGGGCGTGGTGACGTCCATGATCACGCCACCCTTGAGCATCTGGGCCAGATTACGGTTGAGTTCCGCACGATTCTGCGTCATGAGTTTCCCTTCGTTTCGACGCTGCTTGGTATCGCGCTTCATTATTGAACGGATTGGATTGGCCCACCCAAACCAGTCCAATTTGGATGGGGCCAATCCGCAACTTCTGCACCCATCCAATCCGGCAACCGGTTGTATGGCCTTATGCATCCGGCACGTATTCGAGGATGTGCGCAATCAGTGGGAGGAATTAGCCGATGGTGTTGCCGTAGATTTGGGCTTGGAGGTCTTTGCGGGCGGTTTCCATGCGGGCGATTTGGCCGAGGAGGGTTATCTTCTCTTCGCCGTCGGGCAGTTGGGCCATGCGGCGTTTGGCCAAGCCAATCTGGCGCATGAAGCCCATGTCCAGTAGTCGGGTGAGGAGCTCGGTGGCATAGCGCTGCTCTTCCGGCGTGGCAGGGCGCAGCTGCACGGCGGCAGCACCGCCGGGCGCGTTCGACTGCGGAGGTTGTGCGCCGTTGCCACTGTCGTCGCCAGGCAGAGGCAGAGGCATGACAGCCAGCTCGTTGATCACCTGATTGAGCATTGGCCCGCCTGCCTTGGTGAGGTTATGCATCCACAGACCCTGCGGGGTATCGTCGGATGGCAGTCCGCCGGCGGCCGCGATCGCCTGGAACAGGGTGCGGAACACCGAAGTCATGAAATGGTCGATGGTCAGCTGCCCGAACATGGTGCGGTCGATGGCGCGCGGCACCTGAATCAGCACGGCCATGAACTGCTGCTCGGCGATGAATACGGCGTCGTCGATCTTGAAATATGCCTGTTCGGCGGCGTCACGGCGCTCCAAGGCCTTGCGCGTGGCCGGATTGGCGTATGGGTTGGTGCCGGGTTCCACACGCGGCTCGTCACACTCGAATCGATGTTTGGGCGCGTAGGCGTCCTCATCGCGCACGTGCATCTGCCGGCGTGCGTTCATCACCTCGCGGCGCATCACCTCAAGGTCCACGCCGATACGGCCCGCGGACTTGCGCGCGTAAGCGTCCCATAGGGAGCGGTCGCGAATCTGCGCCACCAGCGGGGCCACGGCTTTCATCGCACCCACTTGGCCGGGCGTGTAGGTCAGATCGAACCGGCTGATGGCGGCGTCAATCACGAAGTCATACAACGGTTTGGCGCGGGCGATCAGCGAGCGCACTGCTTCGTTGCCTCGCTCGATGCGCAGGTCGCACGGGTCGAGATTGTCGTCGGCCACGGCCACGAAGGTTTGGGAGAGGAAGGCCGAATCGAGGCCGAAAGCGTGCAGCGCGGCTTTCTGGCCGGCGGCGTCACCATCGAACGTGAACACGATGCGCGAGCTCAACGGCTGGTCCTTGACCTTCAACGGCCCGACCAGCTGGACCGCACCCAGCGAATCGTCGGCGATCAGGCGGCGCACAATCTTGGCGTGCTCGGCGCCGAACGCCGTGCCGCACGTGGCGATGGCGGTGTCGATGCCGGCCAAGTGCATGGCCATCACGTCCGTATAGCCTTCGACGATCACCACCTGCCGCTTCTTGACGATGGCGGATTTGGCCAAATCGATGCCGTAAAGCACCTGGGTTTTGCGGTAGAGCTGCGTATCCGGCGTGTTGATGTATTTGGCGGCGATCTGGTCGTCCTCATACAGCTTGCGCGCGCCGAAGCCGAGCGTGCGGCCGGTCGAATCGCGGATGGGCCAGGTCACTCGGCCGCGGAAATAGTCATAGATGCCGCGCTGGCCTTGACGGGCCAAGCCCGCGTCGAGGATTTCCTTCTGCGTAAATCCCTTGGAGGCCAAGTGGCGCACGAGATTATCCCAGCCTTGCGGCGCGTAGCCGCAGCCGAAACGTTCGCAATCAGCTTGGGAGAAGTTGCGGCCGCCAAGCAGCTTGCGGGCGGGCAGTGCTTCCTTGGTCAAGATCTGGGAGACGAAGAAGCGCTGGGCTTCCTCGCAGGCTTCCAGCAGTCGCGTGCGCTTGGAGCCGGTGTTCTCGCGCGCCGGGCCATTGCCGCTGTTCTCGTAGTGCAGCTCGATATGGTACTTGTCGGCGAGCAGTTCCACGGCTTCGCGGAAGTCGATGTTTTCGGATTGTTCGACGTATTTGAATACGTCGCCACCCAGGCCGCAGCCGAAGCAGTGCCACACGCCGAGCGAGGGACGCACGTTGAAGCTGCCGGTTTTCTCGTCGTGGAACGGGCACAAGCCCACGAAGGTGCCGGTGCCGGAGGGCTTAAGCGTTACGGTCGCAGATACAATGTCATACAGGTCCGCGGCGGCGCGCACCTTCTCGACATCTTCTTTCTTAATCATTCCGACCATAAGTCTCTAGAGTACCGCCTCACCTGAGACACGGTAAATTTTTACCGTCGGTTATCATTTCTTCCGCGAAACTCCCTTCAGTCGCCTACAGCGACAGCTCCCCTCACCCGAGGGGAGCTGGCTCGCGCAGCGAGACTGAGGGAAGCGCCCGCCCAACACGCCCTCAGCACAAGATGGAGTGCAGGGCCAGGGCGGAGTTGTCGGTCAAGCTCGCGACCTGATCGATGGCGACGCGCAGGCGTTCGTCGTCGTTGGTGGATTCGTTCCAATCGGCCAGGAACTGGCTTTCCAAAGCGTCGGATGGGAGCGGCGAATCAGCCATAAGCACATCGACCAAATCCGATACGATCTTGAGCTCCTCCTGATGGAATGGCTCGCGCTCGCGAGGCGCCATGACGAAGTACACGGCGATGCCCTTCAGCGCCACGATCTCGTAATTCGTGTTCTCGGGAATCACGATGTTCGCGGAATACCGGGTCAACGGCCCGGGCCCGTACGTGTCGCGCGTGGCGGTTTCCACCGACCAGCAGAAGCGGCCGATCAAATCGGACGTAATGTTCTTAAGCTGTGCCAACGATTCGCGCGAACCATTGAAATGTGCAGGGAACAAATACTCTCGGCGCAATCGCATGAACGCGGCCAGCAGCTTGTCGGCATCCCACTTCGCCCCATACCATGCGCGCGTCTGCTCGATGATGTGGTCCAGCATCTTCGGATCGGCGAGCACAATCGGATCGAACGCGCCGGTGGCGATGGAATCCTCGACGTCATGCACGGAGTAGGCGATATCATCCGAAAGGTCCATGATCTGGCATTCCATGGGCTTGGTGGCCTGAGGCGCGCCGATCTTGAGCCATCGGAATACCGGCTCGTCATCCGGGTAGACGCAGAATTTCTTCGACCGCTCCCCCTTTGGGTGTTGGTCGGCTTCGGCCAAGGTCCACGGGTATTTGACGGCCGCGTCCAAGGCCGCACGGGTCAGGTTCACGCCGGCCGAACGCCCGTCCGGGTGAAAGATCTTGGGTTCGAGCCGGGTCAGGATACGCATGGTCTGTGCGTTGCCTTCGAAGCCGCCGATATTGCTGGCGATGTCGGCGAGCGCACGCTCCCCATTGTGCCCGAACGGCGGGTGGCCAAGGTCGTGGGCCAGACAGGCGCAGTCGACCACGTCCGGATCACAGCCGAGCAATGCGCCGATTTGGCGACCGATCTGGGCGACTTCCAGCGTATGCGTCAGTCGAGTGCGAGCGAAATCGTCGGTACCGGCAATCAGAATCTGGCTTTTCGCGCCCAAACGCCGCAAAGCGGACGAATGAATCAGTCGCGCGCGATCGCGCTCGAACGCGGTGCGTGACTTGGATTTGGGCGCCTCGGGTGCCCATCGCTCCTCGTCGAAGGCGCTGTAGCCCTCGTCGCTCAGCACCTGTTCCCCATCCAAAGTCGTTTCCATATGCCAAGCATAGGCACACATATCGGCCGCAGTAATCCCGACTTCCCGAATATGTGCCACTGACGTCAACTCAACGGCACATATTCGGGAGATTGGGGCCGATTTCCCGAATATGTGACGCTCAGCACATGTCAGTGGCACATATTCGGAAGAAGGGATCACGGGGTGCCACCGTATGGCGGTAATGCACCTTATAGCAGCGTGGCGGGGTCGAGTTTGGCGAGGTCGGCGGCGGGCAGCACTTCGGCGGCATGCTCGTAAAGACGCGGGATGCGGTTGCGCAGGCAGGTGAAGATCTCGTAGCTGATGGTGTCGGCGGCGCGGGCCCAATCGTCGGCGGTAGGCTCAACGTAATCCTCGCCGCGGCCCGGGCCGAACAGTTCGACCGTGTCGCCCTCGTGAACGCCGAGTTCGGCGGCGGATCCGTGCAGGTCCACGATGAACTGGTCCATGCACACGCGGCCGCACACGCGGTAGATCTTCGGGCCTTCGGTGGTCATGATGCGCACCGGGCCGCCCGGCTTCTCCACGTGCTTGGCACCTTCCATATCGAAACCGGAAGCGGAGCGGTGGATGCCATCGGCGTAGCCCAGCGGCACAATAGCGGTCGAGGTGTTGTCCGGGGTCAGGTAGGTGCGGCCGTAGGAGATGCCGTGGCCGGCCTCCACATCCTTGACCGTGCCGAGCTGCGCCTGCAGGCGCATGGCCGGGGTCAGATGCCAGTCGCGCGGGGTGCCCATCGCGGGATCGGGCTCGTAGCCGTACAGGCCGATGCCGGGGCGGGTGAGTTCGAAGTGAATCTCCGGGCGGTCCAAAGTGGCCGCTGTGTTGGCCAGGTGACGGATCTCCGGCGGAATGCCGGCCTGTTCCATGCGGCGCGTGAAGTCCTTGAATGTTTCGATCTGGCGGTCGGTGGAGGACACGAATTCGGACACATCGGGCGAATCGGCCACGGCGAGATGGCTCCACTGACCCACAATATGCAACACGCCCTCTTTGGCGAGCGGCACGAGTTTGGCGAGCGCGGCGTCGAATCCGGCCGGTGTGAAACCGTTGCGACCAAAGCCGGAATCGACCTTGACGTGTACGCGGGCGGGCTTGCCGAGCTTGCGTGCGGCGGCGGCCACCGCGTCGATGCCGGGCAGGGAGCCGACCGATACGTCGATGTCGGCGGCGATCAGCTCGTCGAACGGGACTTCGGTGCCGTTGTATACCCAAGTCAAAATATGGCAGCGGTCGGGGCCGATGCCGAGCTTGCGCAGCAGCAACGCTTCGTGCGACTGCGCGGTGCCGAGCCATGTGGCGCCGCCGGCGAGCGCGGCCAGGGCGGCGGGCAGCAGTCCGTGGCCGTAGGCGTCGGCCTTGACCACACCCATCACCGCCGTGCCGGAAGCGGGACCGCCGACCACGGAGACCAGGTGGGCCATGTTGTCGCGCATGGTTTTGAGGTCCACGATGGCCTGTGCGGGGTATTGGCGGCGGGCGGCCGCATAGTTGGCCTTGCCCTGCTCGGACGAGAATGCGATTTCAGGTGCTGCGTTCATGCTCATAGGCACCTATTGTTGCGCGAGAATGTGACGTGTAGTCGCAATCGTCTGTTTTCGCCCGGCAGTCGTACACTAATGACCGATATGCGGTTTCTCGGAAGCCGCCTTTGATTCCCGGCGTTGAGGCGTGCCGGGATCCCGGAAATCCGTCCGGTTCAGCCCCATAATCCTAGATTTCATGAGAGAAGAACATGGATCTGTTTCGTAAGAAAAGCGTGGATCAGCTTGTCGCCGAATCCACTCCCCTCAAGCGCACGATGCGCACCTTCGATCTGACGATGCTCGGCATCGGCGCGATCATCGGCACCGGTATCTTCGTGCTCACCGGCAAGGGCGCGATGACCGCCGGCCCGGCCCTGTCCGTATCGTTCCTGCTGGCCGCCGTCTGCTGCGGTTTTGCCGGTCTGTGCTACGCCGAGTTCGCCGCCATGGCCCCGGTGTCCGGCTCGGCCTACTCCTATGCCTATCTGGCGTTCGGCGAGCTCATCGCCTTCGTGATCGGCTGGGATCTGATTCTGGAGTACGCCCTGCAGGCGGCCACAGTGTCCGCCGGCTGGTCGGGCTACTTCAACAAACTGCTGGAAGGCTTCGGCCTGCACCTGCCGGTCGAGCTGACCGCCGCCTACGGCACCAACCCGGACGTCACCACCTACTTCAACCTGCCCGGTTTCGTCATCGTGCTCATCATCACGTGGGTGCTCTCCATCGGCATCAACCAGACCAAGCGCACCAATGACGTGATGGTGCTCATCAAGCTCGCCATCATCGTGCTGTTCATCGTGTGCGCCGTGTGGTATGTCAAGCCGTCCAACTGGCAGCCGTTCTCCCCGTACGGCATCTACACTTTCCAGCCCGGCTCCACCCAGCCGTACGGCATCGTGCCGGCCGCTTCCATCGTGTTCTTCAGCTTCATCGGCTTCGATGCCGTGTCCTCTTCCGCTGAGGAGACCATCAACCCGAACAAGACGCTGCCGCGCGGCATTCTGCTGTCCCTGGCCGTTTCCACCGTGCTCTACGTCATCATGACCCTGATCATGACCGGCGTGGTGCCCTACAAGGAGTTCGCCAAGTACATCGACGCCCCGGTGGCCGGCGTGATTCTGGAGACCGGCATGAACTGGCTCGCGGTGATCGTGAACCTGGGCGCCCTCATCGGCATGACCACGGTGATGCTCGTGCAGCTGTACGGCCAATCCCGTATCTGCTACGCCATGAGCCGTGACGGCCTGTTCCCGAAGTTCTTCGGCCACGTGCACGAGAAGTACCGTACCCCGTTCAAGGGCACCTGGTTCTTCGGTCTGCTGACCGCGTTCGCCGGCGGCTTCATCAACATCAACGTGCTGTTCGAGCTGGTGAACATCGGTACGCTGTCCGCGTTCATCATCGTGTCGGCCGGTATTCTATGGATGCGCAAGACCCAGCCGAATGCGCCCCGCGGCTTCCGCGCGCCGGGCGTGCCGGTCACCCCGATTCTGGCCATCGTATTCTGCTTCGTGCTCATCGCCGGTCTCAACTGGGAGACCTGGGTGCGTTTCGCCGTCTGGTTCGGTCTGGGCCTGATCGTGTACTTCGGCTACAGCCGCAAGCGCTCCAAGCTCGGCCTTGAGCAGAAGGCCGGGGCTGACGCCAAGGTCGCTGCGACTGAGGACTGAGGTCTATCGGCTGACCGATAGCCGATGGCTGCTTTCGTGAAAACCGTACGCTGAGTTACTTTCAGCGTACGGTTTTTGCGATATGAGGCCATGCCGGAGACCACCCTGGACCGTATGGTCCGCAAGAGCGTCAAGGAGACCTTGAACGCGATGCCCGCTACCAGAGGTGCATGGTGCACTTCGAACGCAACGTCCTCGCCAGGGTCAACCCCCGCAACCGCGAGATCAGACGGCGCACGCGCGTGGTCGGCAGCTTCCCCGACGGACGCAGCGCGTTGATGCTCGTCCGCACGCGTGCGTTATATCACGTCGAACGAGTGGTCGACGCGCCGCTACCTCGACATGTCAAGACTCGGTGAGACCGTAGGGGAAGCGAACCGATCATCGCCACAGGGACGGGCGAAGACCAAAGTGCGCAAGATATAGGACACTACCCCAGCGCAAGCTCTCCCAAGGCATCACCGCCGGTGCCGTGAAATAACACCCCCCCCCCGCAGCCCAGCCCGCCCCAGACAAAACGCCGTGGCGGGCCGGGCCTGCGACAGGAAAGGAAGTAAGCATCATGCTCGACGCATTCACCACAGCGAACCCCGCGCCGGGGCTCGGACAAAGCGCCTTGGATGCCGTGGCCATGAGGGCACCCGGCCGCACCCGCTGCATCAACGCCGAAAACCCGGACGGCGGCAAGGGCCGCGCGGCCATGGCGGCCAGCGCGTTGGGCCCCTCCCGCAAGGGAAGCCCCTGCATCAGCACGGTGAGGTCCGGGGAATCGGTGACTTTGATGGACGTCGAGGGCCCCGGCGTGATCCGTCACATCTGGATGACGGTAACCGACCGCACCTCCCCCACCGGCCCCGACGTGCTACGCAACCTGATCCTGGAATTCTACTGGGACGGCGAGGACTCCCCCTCGGTGCAATGCCCGATCGGCGACTTCTTCTGCTGCGGACACGCCCAGTCCTGCACCATCAACTCAATTCCCGTCATGGTCAACCCGAACCGGGGCTTCAACTGCTACTTCGCCATGCCGTTCGAACACGCGCGCATCGTGCTGCGCAACGACCACAACGAGGACGTGCCCGCGTTCTTCTACCAAATCGACTACACCGAATACGACCAGCTGCCGGCCGACACGATGCGCTTCCACGCGCAGTGGCGCCGCCAACGCGTCACCGAACTCGCCCACGACTACGTGGTGCTCGATGGCGTCGAAGGACACGGCACCTACGTCGGCACCTACCTGGCGCTCACCGCGCTCGAAAGCCGCTGGTGGGGCGAAGGCGAATTCAAGTTCTACATCGACGGCGACGGCAAATACCCCACCTGGTGCAGCACCGGCGCCGAGGACTACTTCGGCGGCGCCTGGAGCTTCGCCGAATTCGACGAACACGGCCGCATGCACGAGCGCACCTTCACCGGCCCATACCTCGGCTTCCCGTTCTACTCGCAGAACCTCGCCGGACGCGAAAGCGCCTACTGGGACACTGCCACCCCCGTGACCCGCGGCCTATACCGTTGGCACATCCCCGACCCGATCTACTTCGAGCGAGACCTGCGCGTCGAGTGGCAGCAGATCGGCACCGAGGAAGCCGGCAACTTCGAACGACAGGACGACGTGGCCACGGTCGCCTACTGGTACCAAAGCGAACCACACAAGCCATTCGCCCCAATCGGCGACCGCGCGTTCCGCCGGCCACGGTGACTTCCTCGATGCCTGTCGGCCGATGGGGCTCCATCG
>OHAT01002598.1_pt1 | contig 13202 bp, 8 predicted proteins | sample 1577141 | NCBI WGS metagenome assembly OHAT01 (sample SAMEA3541578, study PRJEB24748) | human gut metagenome | biome: human gut; feature: human-associated habitat; material: faeces | place: China | collected 2012
TGAGTTCCTACGAACGCATCGTCCGTTTCCTCGCCTTTATCGGTCTGCCGCTTAGCGTGCTGCTTTTCTTCACGGCAGAGGAAGTGACGCTTATTATTTTCGGCGATCAATGGATGCCGTCCGTACCCGTGTTCCGGATACTGTCGCTCTCCGTAGGGATTCAGATTATACTTTCTTCGTCCGGCTCCATCTTTCAGGCGGCAGGCGATACACGAAGTTTGTTTGTGTGCGGAGTGTTTTCGTCCGCGTTCAACGTGGCGGGAATTTTGCTCGGCATCTTCCATTTCGGAACCCTGACAGCAGTGGCCAGCTGCATTGTGGTGACATTCACCATCAACTTCATACAGTGTTATTGGCAGATGTACCGGGTGACTTTCCGGCGGAACCTCCGGCCGTTCGTACGTCAGCTTATTTCTCCGCTTGCTGTAAGCGGATTAATGGTGTTGGCGCTCATTCCCGTGCAGTACGCAATGGAGGGAATGAATATTTTTGTGACAATTATTGCTAAAGGTATTATTAGTTTTATTATCTTTGGAGGATATATACAGGCTACGCACGAATTTGACATTATCGGAAAAGTGCGCGGCATGACGAGAAAAGGGAAATAAAAAGACAGAATAAACAATATACAGAGACTTTAAAAACGAATGAAAGCCTTGTTCCTTATCTTCCATGGCTTCGATAAAGCAAATGGAATTAGTAAGAAAATACATTATCAGGTAAAAGCTCTCAAAGAATGTGGAGTGGATGCCCGCTTGTGTTATTATGACATCACCCCTCATTGCGAACGCCGTTTGATGATAGACAACGAAGTCATTGCCGATTTCGGGACAGGAACCACAGCGAAAGTGTGGAAACGCATCTACTACGCCCCCATTATCAAATATGCACGCCGCGAAAAAATAGAATTTGTCTACATCCGGTCGGCCCACAACGCCAACCCTTTCACGCTGCGGCTGGTGAAACATCTGAAAAGTATCGGCGCAAAGGTTGTCATGGAAATACCGACCTACCCGTATGACCAGGAATACATCACCCGGTCTATGAAACTCAGTCTGGCCGTCGACCGTTGCTTCCGCCATTCGTTGGCCAAGATCCTGGACGGTATCGTCACTTTCTCTAATGCCGGCAGGATCTTCGGAGGAAAAACGATACGCATCTCCAACGGAATAGATTTTGACGCTATCCCGCTGAAGCAGAACCGGAACAACACTTCACATGAACTGCACTTAATCGGCGTGGCAGAAGTGCACTACTGGCATGGGTTCGACCGACTGGTTAACGGACTGGCCGAATACTACCGGACAAATCCGGATTACAAAGTCTATTTTCACATCGTAGGACCTCTGACCGGCGAACGCGAACAGGGAGAAATCCTGCCCGTCATCCGCGACAATCATCTGGAGCCTTACGTGATTCTGCACGGACCTCTCCACAGCGAAGAACTGGACGCACAATTTGAAAAAGCAGATTTTGCCATTGGCAGTTTAGGGCGTCACCGGAGTGGCATAGCTCATATTAAAACGCTGAAAAACCGCGAATATGCCGCACGTGGATTAGCGTTCACCTATTCGGAAAATGATGATGATTTCGACTCCGCACCGTATGTATGGAAAGCTCCCGCAGACGAATCACCGGTTGACATCATGGGACTGGTCGAATTTCAACGTGCGCTGACCATGACGCCGCTTGAGATCAGAGAATCCGTCTATCCGCTATCATGGAAGGCGCAAATACAGAAAGTTATCAAAGAAGCCGGATTCGGATCACTAGAATAGTATTCCCCAATAAATAACAAACAATGGTTGATGAATAAAAAAATTAAAATAGTCTATTGCCTTCCTTCGCTTTATATACCGGGGGGAATGGAACGGGTACTTACCATAAAAGCCAACTATTTTGCCGAGAAACTAGGATATGACATATACATCATCCTGACAGACGGCAAAGGGCTGGAACCTTTTTACGCCTTATCGCCTAAAGTACATTTGATTCATCTGGATATTAATTTCAACGAGCTATGGAACAAACCTCTGTACAAGAAGTTATTCATCTATGCCTGCAAACAGCGTTTATACAAAAAACGCCTCACGAAGTGTTTGTTTGAAATACGGCCGGACATCACCGTATCCATGCTCAGAAGGGAAATTAACTTTATAAACTCTATCCACGACAGCAGCGTGAAAATAGGAGAAATCCATGTCAACAAGTCGAATTTCAGAGATCTTGCAGAAGCCAAAAATACCGGATTCATCAAAAGCAGACTTTCCAGACTTTGGATGAAGCAGTTGGATCGGCAAGTAAAACAATTGTCTAAGTTTATTATCCTGACGGAAGAGGACCGGAAGAATTTCTCATCTTATCTGGATAATACCACCGTCATCTACAACCCGCTGCCTTTCTATCCGGAGCAAACGTCGGACTGCACGGCTAAGGAGGTTATTGCAGTAGGGAGATATGCGTACCAAAAAGGATTCGACTTATTAATAGAAACATGGAGAATCGTAGCCCAAAAGCATCCTGATTGGAATTTAAGAATATATGGCGGAGGAGACAGGAGCGATTTTCTTGCCCTAAAAGACAAATATCACTTGGATACGCTTTATCTTGAGGAGCAAACACCCGACATTATCCGGAACTATTGCCGGAGTTCTATCTTTGTGCTTTCCTCGCGCTATGAGGGATTCGGAATGGTCATTACCGAAGCGATGTCGTGCGGTGTTCCCCCTGTTTCTTTCACTTGCCCGTGCGGGCCACGCGACATTATTGACGACGGTAAGAATGGCTTGCTGGTAGAAAACGGAAATATAGAAATGCTGGCAGAAAAGATATGTTACTTGATAGAGAATGACGAAATACGCCGGAAAATGGGACAACAAGCCCGAATTGACGTGGAACGTTTCAAGATAGAGCAGATTGCCGAACAATGGAAACAGTTGTTTGAAAGCCTCACTTTAAAGAATTGATTATGAAATGGTATTCGAAATATTTGCAGGTTTACGAGCAGCCATTTGCTTCGGCACCGCCGGAGGTGGTCGGTTTTGTGAAGAAAAAGTTGCGGAAGTTATCCGAAAACAAGCAACCGCTGGCTTCGGTTGTTCTCATTTGCCATAACGAGGAAACGCGTTTGTTGAGTTGTTTGTGGTCGCTTTGCGACAATGAATGTGATTTCCCGATAGAAATCTTAACGGTCAACAACAACTCCACAGACCGCACGGAAGCGGTGATGCAACAGCTGGGAGTGACTTATTTCAATGAAACCAAGAAGGGCCCCGGACACGCCCGCCAATGCGGACTTAATCAGGCTAAAGGAAAGTATCATATCTGCATCGATACTGATACGATATATCCTTCCCGTTATATAAAGACGCACGTAAAGCAACTGATGAAGCCGGGAGTGGCTTGCACGTTCAGCCTGTGGAGTTTTATTCCCGATGAACGCCATTCCGCCACGGGACTGTGGTGGTACGAAGCATTGAGGGATCTTCATTTGCGTATTCAGTCGATACAGCGTCCGGAACTTTGTGTACGGGGAATGACATTCGGGTTTAACACCGAGCTGGGCAGAAAATTCGGTTTCCGGACAGATATTATCCGGGGCGAGGACGGGTCACTGGCTTTGGCAATGAAGCCTTATGGAAAATTGGTCTTTATCCATTCCGGAAAAGCCAGGGTCATGACAGGATATGGCACTCTAAATAACGACGGTTCGCTCTTTAATAGTTTCAAAACGAGACTAGTCAAAGCGTTCAAAGGAGCAGGCAGTATGTTTACCAGAAAAAATGAATATAAAGACGAAGATAATAATCTGATAAAAAACAAATAAAACAAATGCTATTATGATAACACGTACTCCTTACGATAGAGATAACCTGAAAATAGGCAAGAAAGACAAGGTGTTGGAAGTGGGGCCGGGACACAGCCCTACGTTTCGTTCAAACGTGCTTGTGGACTTATTTGTAGACTCTAACTACCATAGATGCGGGAATCTGAAGATTTATCCACATCAGCAGTTTATTAATGCGAACGGAGAAGCTCTCCCTTTAAAGATAAAGAATTTGATTATGTTATTTGTAACCAGGTACTTGAGCACGCGGAAAATCCTGCCGAGTTCATCCGCGAACAATGCAGAGTTGCCAAAAGGGGGTATATGGAAACGCCCAGTCTGCTGGGAGAATTTCTTTTCCCCAAGAAATCACATAAATGGATTATTCTCCACCTGGACAACAAACTGATTCTTTTTGAGAAGTCGAGAATGCCGGGAAACTATGAAAATAATTATGGTGAATTATTTCTCAATTATCTTCCTTATCAATCACTGACCTATAAATTGTTATGGCTCACCGAAGGAGACTTGATGCTGAACCGGTGTGAATGGAAAGATGATATAGAATTTATTATCAACCCGACCGATGAGAAGTACACTGCTTTCTTCACCCAACCGTGGAGCCGACAAATGGTAGAACAGATGTATCCACGCAGAAGTGCAATAAAAGAGATACAAAAGATATGGAATGCTTTCTTTTATATCATAAAAAACAAGGTTAAATATAAGATTCATGGACATACTCCAATCAGTTTGGAAGAATATATGAGGCTTAAAGAAGAAAATAAGTAATATACTGTCTCTATGGCTCTTCTTCTAATTTTAAGTGGTAAAGTGAATTAGTAAAACCCCGGAAAAGAAGGAGGAACTGAAAAAACGAATCAAATAAACGGTTGGCAAAAGGCGAATATAAACGATACGAAAAACAAATAATAATATAGTTATGAACGGAAGTCTTACTCTTTGTCTCGAAGTTATTTTCTGGTTTGCCCTGTTCGTCGCGTTCTACACGTATCTGGGCTACGGAATCGTGCTCTATATTCTCGTCAAACTGAAAGAACTTTTCGTGAAACCGGTGAAATACTCATTACCTGCATCGAACGATGAATTGCCGGAAGTGACACTGTTCATCACTGCTTTCAACGAGGAAGATGTAGTGGACGAGAAAATGGAGAATAGCCTGGACCTGGATTATCCGGCGGATAAGTTGCGCATTGTTTGGGTGACGGACGGCAGTGATGACGGAACGAACGAGCGTTTGCAAACTCGCTGGGCAGGAAAGGCAACGGTGCACTTCCAACCGCTACGGCAAGGCAAGACGGCTGCCATGACACGCGGCATGACACTGGTTGACACCCCGTTGGTGGTCTTTACGGATGCGAACACAATGGTGAACCGGGAGGCAATCCGGGAGATTGTGCTTGCTTTCCGGAATCCGAAAGTGGGCTGCGTGGCAGGTGAAAAACGGATTGCCGTGCAAGCGAAGGACGGGGCGGCAGCCGGTGGCGAAGGTATTTACTGGAAATATGAATCAACGTTGAAGGCGCTTGATGCACGGTTGTATTCGGCGGTGGGAGCTGCGGGAGAGCTGTTTGCCGTGCGGCGGGAATTGTTTGAGACAATGGAGCCGGACACGTTGCTTGATGATTTCATCCTTTCACTGCGTATCACGATGAAGGGGTATATCATTGCTTATTGTACGAATGCTTACGCCATTGAAAACGGTTCGGCCGATATGCGCGAGGAGGAAAAACGGAAGGTGCGTATCGCTGCCGGAGGATTGCAGTCAATCCGCAGGCTTCGCCCATTGCTGAACCCTTTCCGCTACGGGGTACTTAGTTTTCAGTACACGTCGCACCGGGTGTTGAGGTGGTCTGTCACGCCTTTTCTATTGTTCGCACTTCTCCCGCTGAATGTTGCGATTTTGCTGACGGGCGGCTCGCCTGTGTTCTACGGCGTCCTGCTCGTGTTACAGGTGTTTTTCTACGGACTGGGATACTGGGGATATTATCTGTCTACCAGACAGATAAAGAATAAATTGCTGTTTATCCCCTATTACTTCCTCTTTATGAATATAAATGTCTTGAGAGGAATCCGCTATCTGAAGAAGAAAAGAGGGAGCGGGACTTGGGAAAAAGCGAAGCGGGCAGAAAAATAAAAACAAATAATCAAATCTTTTGTTATCTTTGTAAGATGCAATAGTCTTAATCATCTAATCGAATGGACATGAACAGAACATTACATGATACAAATAACGCGCAAAGGATATTGAAACTGACAGCCGATACAATGTTGTTGGTCGACAAGAATGGTGTTTGCATAGACATTGATCCTCATTGTGACCTATGGTTCTTACAGGATGAGATACTTCTAGGAAAAAACATATTTGAACTCCTGCCCGAATATACGCGGGAAAGGGTTGTTCCTGTCTTCCAATCGGTACTTGAAGGGAAAAAGAGCGTCAGTAAAAACTTCAAACTAGTACTAAAGGAAAATGTTTATTATTTTAAATGTATCATGCATCCTTATGATGACATGGTGCTCTGCCAGTATCGCGACATCACCCAAAGAAGCAACGTGAAACGCCAACTGGAACAAGCGAACCGAACGCTGCGGGAGATACAGAAAGTGGCGCAAATCGGTCAGTGGGTGTACAATACGAATGAAAACGTTTTTCATTATCTGGGACATACCGGCGTGTTGTGCGAAGAAACGGTACGAAGCATTTCTTTCGAGAAATACAGGGAGTATATCGTTGAAGAAGACCGGCAGACGTTTATCAACTGGAAACTTAGAAATCTGGAGAGGTTCAATACGGACAGTATCAGCTACCGCGTACAGGTGAACGGAGAGATATATTATATGCGTATCCAGGCTTATCTGCGTGAGGAACTCCCGGACGGCAGCCTTACGATCGAGGGATATATCCAGAATATCACCGATATCCAGCGCCGCAGAAACGATATCAATACGCTGACGCACGCTATCAACAACGCCAAGGAGAGTATCTTTGCCGCCAGAGAGGACGGTACGATCATCTTTGCCAACCGGCGTTTTCTCCACAATCACGGGATTTGCGAGAATGTGGATATCTGTAAACTGAAAATTTATGATATTGCCGCAGATATGCCTACGCAGAAAGCGTGGAACGAACGTTGTAAGGACATCATGCACGGCGGAAGCAGCAATTTTATCGCTCATCATCCTTCGAAAATCAACAGGGATATTCTGGCATACGAAGGCACAATGTATAATGTGACCAATGATTCCGGAGAAGAAAGTTACTGGTCGTTTGCACATGATATTTCCGAACGAATCCGGTATGAGGCGCAAATCAAGCGACTCAACTTGATTATGGATACTACTATCAATAATCTGCCTGCAGGAATTGTGGTGAAGGAGATCAATAATGATTTCCGGTATCTCTACCGTAACCGTGAGTCGTACAACCGTGATCTCTGCGTCGGTGAGTCGATCGGAAAGAATGACTTTGACTATTATCCGCCCATAGTGGCCGATAAAAAGAGACAGGAGGATATACAAGTGGCAACCACCGGAAAGGGATTGCATTGGACGACCGAAGGGAGGGATAAAAACGGTAACCGGATTATCCTCGACAAACGGAAAATCCGGGTGGACGGGGATGAATTGTCCTCTCCTATCATCGTCAGCATCGAATGGGATATCACGGAACTGGAGATGATCAAACGTGAACTTCAATCGTCAAAAGAGAAAGCGGAAATGTCCGACAAGCTAAAATCGGCTTTCCTCGCCAACATGAGTCACGAGATTCGTACTCCTTTGAACGCCATTGTCGGCTTCTCGCAACTTATCGCCGAAAGTAATGATGAGGAGGAAAGAAAGACGTATTATGGTATCGTTGAGTCTAATAATGGTCGCCTGCTGGATCTTATCAACGAGATTCTTGATCTTTCGAAAATTGAATCGGGAATTATCGAATTTACCATAGGACCTACAAGCCTGCACAACTTATGCAGGGAAGTACACGACGCTCATATTTTCCGTATGCCGGTAGGCGTGAGCCTCGTTCACGAGCCTTCGGACGAAAGTCTGATGATTGAAACGGACAAGAATCGGGTGTTCCAGGTGATTTCTAATTTGATTGGCAATGCCGCCAAATTCACGAAAGAAGGGAGCATTAGTTATGGATACAAACGGGTCGGCGACCAAATCGTTTTTCATGTGACCGACACGGGCACAGGCATCGAACCGGAAAAGGTGGGACGTGTGTTCGAACGTTTTGCCAAGCTGAATAATCATGCGCAGGGCACGGGATTGGGATTGTCTATCTGTAAGTCGATCGTTGAACGACTGGGTGGAAAGATTACCGTCAACTCTGAATTTGGAGTAGGAACGACGTTTAATTTTACGTTGCCTTATAATATTATAAAGAAGGTTGCGGACACAACAGAAGGTATGCAATCTTCACTGTCTTCGCAGTCCTCACAACTTTCGCAGTCTTCTCAACCTTCTGACCTGACTGAACAACCCTCCAATGAAACACCACAGGAACAAATTCCTGAGAAACAAGCCTGCATCTTGATTGCCGAAGACACGGACAGTAACTATGATTTGCTGAATGCTATCCTTGGCAAGAATTATCGGTTGGTTCATGCACACGACGGTATGGAAGCCGTCATAATGTATGATGAAGTGAAACCTGACCTCATCTTAATTGATATCAAAATGCCGAATCTGGACGGACTGGAAGCTACGAAAATCATTCGCGAACTGTCTGCCACCGTTCCTATTGTTGTTCAAAGTGCATACGCTTATCCGCAAGACCAGAAAGCTGCCAAAGAAGCGGGATGTAGTGATTTCATATCCAAGCCGATCGTGCAGTCGGAATTGAAAAAAATGCTCAATAAATGGCTGTCTCCAGAATTAAATAATAAAATACAAGAGTGATATAAACATAACCAAGGAAAGATGAAAGCCTTTTATAGACTATTTTACTACATCTCTATTCTTTTATCGTGTATCCTGGCGGGTGTCACAATAGCAGGAGCATTTAACGGTACTGCTTCACCGGACAGTTTCAAGTTTATGCCTTTTATCGGTTTGGGACTACCGATACTTTTGTTGGTCAATCTGGCGTCTGCTGTTTATTGGACGATTCGTTGGCGATGCTGGGTTTTCATTCCGCTAATTGCCATATTCAGTAATTGGGGTTACATCAACTGTGTTCTCCAATTCCCGCTTCTCGATCCGGCTTCCAAACCGACAGTCAAAGTTAACGCATATACTCCCGGAGTGTTGACCGTAGCCACTTACAACGTTGACGGGTTCAACCGCGAACACACCGGGTATTCATGTAAGGAGATCGCTGCACAGATGAGAAATCTGAAAGCGGACATTCTCTGTTTTCAAGAGTTCGGTATTGATGATGAGTTTGGCGTCGACAGTCTATGTACTGCGTTGTCTGACTGGCCTTATCATTATATTCCTTCTTCTCCCGAAGGACAACATCTTTTACAACTTGCCGTTTTCAGCCGTTATTCTATCAAAAAGGAGCATCTGATTATTTATCCCAACTCCGGTAATTGTAGTCTCTGGTGTGATATTGAAGTCAACGGTCGTATGATCCGTCTGTTTAATAATCACCTGCAAACTACGGAAGTGAGCCGCAATAAGCGCAAACTGGAAAAAAAACTTAGCCAAGACAACTCTCAAAGAGCCAAACGTGCCGCCCTTACGCTCGCCGACGGCCTGCATGAGAACTTCCGGAAACGTGCAGTACAAGCTAATCTTATCAATCAACTGGTGTCTGCCTCCCCCTATCCTACTCTTGTCTGCGGTGACTTCAACTCACTCCCTTCTTCTTACGTTTACCACACCGTGAAAGGTGATAAATTGCAAGACGGCTTTCAGACCGGCGGACACGGATATATGTATACTTTCAAATATTTTAAGCACCTGTTGAGAATTGACTATATTCTTCACTCGCCCGAACTGAAAGGTTTGGATTATTTCTCACCGGACTGGGAATATAGTGATCATAATCCGGTGGTGATGAGGATGAAGCTATAAAAGGTGTTCTTTGTAATGGGACTCAACTAGATATTCAGCAATAAAAACAAAAAAGCAACTAAATCGTTATGAATTAGTTGCTTTTAATTTTCAGTTATACTATATTGTCTTAATTGAAAATATAACGTACACTAAACTGTACTGAATAAGTAGATTTAAAACTTTGGAAATCACGATAAGTGCTTGTCAATGTCTCACCTGCATTCTTATTCATAGTAAATTCTCCGTTTTTATATTGCAACAAGCTCGAATTGATTACCTGCTTATAAAGTCCCCAACTCTTGTTCAATAAGTTAGGAAGGTTTTTAATATCAACTCCTACTTGCAGCAAGTTACGCTTTCCACCAACATTCAAATAGAAATCTTGATTCAATTTAAAATCAACTTGATGATGCCATGGCATAACAGCTCCACCTCTCTCGGCATACTTACCTTTGCGATTCTTCAGGTATTTATCTTGGTTAATATAATTCCAGAAATCATCTCTTTGCTCCTTAGCCGGATAAGAAGCAGCATCACTAAACTTCCAGCTATCTAATTCTTCACGTGTTGCAGGAATATACAATAAACTATTAGCGCCTGCATCACCAACAACATTACTAGAGAAAGTATACGAGTAGCGGCTATATCCCCATGACCCGGAATATCCCATCTGCATTCCTTCATACAACAAAGAAACGCTAGTAGCAAAATGCTTTCCATATTCCTTTTTATAACCGATTGTAGCCAAGATACGATCAGGAGCTACATAGGTACCATAACCCAATTCATGTTCATTGATACCATTTACCGAATAAGTATTAGTCTTATAGGCAGAAGTTACTTGGTCACCAATACCATCACTATATGAACGAGATTTTGAATGTGTATAAGCAAATGATAAATCTAAACCAAAATCAAAGTTCTTACGCAATTGCGCTGAAATAGAATAGTAATAAGCACCCTTTTTCCAGTTCTCTAAAAGATAAACATTCCGACCGCTGTTATATATCTTATAAGTATCACGAACATCATTGGGAGAAAGAGTCAATTTTGCCTCTTGCAATTCATAACCGCGGTTAGTTATCACAACCGGATTATAATCACGGCTATAAATTCCTTCCAAAGTAAAGTTAACATCTCCCGGCAATCTCATATCAAGAGCTAATGAGGTCTTCCAAGTAGAAGGCATCTTCAAATCTTTATCAATAATTGTCGGATCTTTAGGAAGCTCTACTTTTGAATGCGTCTGACCACCATACAAGTCCTTCAAAATCTCATCACGATTTGCATGGAAATGAGGTTTATATTGGGCAGTAGCAGCATCCGTATAATAATAGGTAGTTTGTCCCACGCCTGAATTTCCGACAGCAGAAATCAACCAAACGAAAGGCATACGTCCAACAAACAAACCTGTACCACCACGAAGTACATACTTACGATCTCCTGTTATATCCCAATTAAAACCAACACGTGGAGATACTGATACTTTCGCACCCGGAAGTTGGTCTGTTGAATAATGCTGACCTCCAAAATCTAATTTGGCAAATTCTTCATTATAATTATTCTTTAAAGAAGGGTAAGTCGGTAGTTCAAAACGAAGTCCACCTGTTACTTTAAAGTTTTCTGAAACAGAAACCTCATCTTGCAAATATAAAGAATATTGTTGGAATTTCAATTCTGCAAGGAATTGAGACATATCAGGTGAATTTGAATGGGTTATAGCAAAGGCCTTCGGAGTCTCATCATTTACAAAATCACTCCAACTTGAATAAACATAGTAACCAGCACCTCCCAGCATATAACCATTAATAGCCTTTGTATGCTCATATTGGAAACCGGCCATGAACTTATTAATACCTACGTTCCAGTTAAACTCATCTGTAATGGTGAATACTTTTGTCTGACGCAGATTACCCGCAGTAAAAAGGTCTGCACCAAAATTGGCATATACAGCACCATCCTGCAAAATATCAACTGTTGGGAAAAGAGGACCATCAAACGAACGAGGCTCATCTTGATAAGAATATGCAAAACGTAGCATATTATTCATTGCTCCTTGAGCCATACGAGAGTTCCATTCACCTGCAACAGAAGTAAAATCACGCACTTGATAATAGTTGGAATTCGAAAAGCTAAGCGCATATTTAGAAGTACGTCCCTGTCCAGGAGCAATGGTACCAACAGGTTTACCATCTATGACTTCAGTGGATGTTCCTCCCGGATAAAGAGCTGATGTAGATAATGGACTGACTGAACTGGTAGGGAAGTTAGAATCTTTGGTATGTGTCTTGGTAAAACGGAAACTAACTTTATTGTTTTGATTAGCATTCCAGTCAACACGTGCCATAACACGATAAGCAGGGGTATCCGTTGAATAGTCATTATACTTTCCCGGATCAAAATTATATTTGTTTAGTAAGAAACCACGCATATCATCCATGTCACTTTGGAGAGGGCGATGTATATTACCACCACTATAGCTTTCTCCAAGTGCAGTACGAGGACGATAGTTTGATCCCGCTGTTACATTATCTTCATATTCTCCATTTACAAAGAAGAATAATTTATCTTTTATAATCGGACCACCGAAGCTTGCACCATAAGTATAATATTGAGCTTTAGAACGTAAAAGTTCATAATCATCAACTTTACTCCCTTTTAGATTCTCATTATTAAAATACATATAAGCAGTTCCACGAAATTGGTTATCTCCAGAACGAGTTACTGCATTAATTGCACCTCCTGTAAAACCGCTCTGACGAACATCAAACGGGGTTACAGCTACTGTAACCTGTTCCAAAGCATCCAAAGAAATTGGAGAGCCGTTAGCCGGAAGATTACCTCCCAATCCGAATGTATTGTTGAAAGCAGCACCGTCAACTGTCACAAATGATTGGCGATAATTACCACCACCGACTGCAAAACCATTACCAACATCAGCACCTTGTGGAGAAAGACGCATAATATCGCTAATACTACGGGAAATAGTTGGGGTGTTACTAATCATATCACGATTAGCATTCATAATAGCACCTGCCCTATCAGACTTCATGTTACTTTCTTTAGAAGCAGTCACCACCACTTCGTCCAACAGTTCAGAACTCTCTTTTAAAGAAACATTTAAAACATAATTCTCTCCCAATGAAAGGTTAATTCCCTTGTAAATTGCTGTTTGATAACCAACATAAGAAATTTCTACTTTGTAAGGGCCGCCGGTACGCATACCCTGCAGATTAAATTGACCACTGACGTTAGTCACTGTACCATAACGAGTGCCTGATGGTTCGTGAACCGCAACGATTGTTGCTCCAATGATTGGTTCATCTTGTGCGGTCACTTTACC
>OHAT01002603.1_pt1 | contig 13181 bp, 9 predicted proteins | sample 1577141 | NCBI WGS metagenome assembly OHAT01 (sample SAMEA3541578, study PRJEB24748) | human gut metagenome | biome: human gut; feature: human-associated habitat; material: faeces | place: China | collected 2012
CTTGGATAGTTTTTTGTGCTTAATAAGTTTCGGGAATAGGGGAAGATGTTGGCGATTTTCCGGTTTTATAATTTTATTTATTGATCGTTTATTGTGATATAAATATACAGTATTTTTATTTACCGCAAATCCTCCTCGTGCATTTTTTTATTTCTCAGAATTAAGCGATTACAATTTTATGGATAGAATACTTAAGATAATTTTCGTTCATATCAATAAACGATCGTTTATTGCGTTACAAAGATACAGCATTTTTATTTATCGCAAATCTTTCAAATAATAATTTTTGTTCCTCGCAACTAGATATTTAGTTTTTTTAGTAAATACTTACGAGTACTCCTTTTTGCCATGTTAATAAACGATCTTTTTTGGATATGAGATATGTTTATTGTAACAGTTTTGCCATGAGCGAGGAGAAGAAAATACTCCACTATATCGTTTACATGTGGCTACTTCTCGTGCGGGAAACAGGTGTGAGTCCCTTGTGAAGGGAATGATAAAACAAATGTATTGTAACAGATAATGGACATGAAACTTAAATTAATTATCACGGTGGTCCTGCTGGCGCTGTTCTCGGGCGTCAAGGCTCAGAAGGTGGCGGTTAAGACCAATCTGGTTTCGGATGTTATCTTCTCTCCCAACCTAGGTGTGGAGGTGGGGGTGGCACCGCGTTGGACTGTTGACGTCACGGGGCAATTCAATGCCTGGACATTGTCACATGACAGGAGATGGAGGCACTGGCTCTTGCAGCCCGAGGTGCGGTACTGGTTCTGCGACCGTTTCGCCGGTCATTTTCTTGGAGCTCACATGCACGGTGGGCAGTATAACATGGGAGGATTCAATGGGCGCCTTCATTTCTTGGGCACCGATGCGCGGAAGTTGCAGGGAGTTCGCTATCAAGGTTGGTTTGCCGGGTTGGGGGTAGCTTATGGTTATGCCTGGATACTGGGGCGGCATTGGAACCTGGAAGCAGAGTTTGGTTTCGGCTATTCCTACACTCGCTATGACAAGTTCCCGTGCGCCGTGTGCGGGGAGAAAATAGCGAGGGATAAGTCGCATCATTACGTGGGTCCCACTAAAGTGGCGATCAATTTAGTTTACTTGTTTTAAAGTGCGATAAAGATGAAAAGGATGATATTCATAGTGGCAACCCTGCTGGGGTTGGGATGTTTGCCGGGGGCTGTGGCGCAGGAGGTGAAAAATATCACGCCTGGTGTTTCCGTTAGCCGTTTCAAGATGGAACGGAACGGCAAATACCTCTCGGTGGAGATGGAGATGGACTTGACTGGACTCGAGGTGGAATCGAATCGTGCCGTGTTGCTCACGCCTCGTTTGGTCAACGGGACGGATTCGCTCGACCTGCCATCGGTGGGAATTTACGGGCGCAGGCGGTATTATTATTACGTGAGAAATGGCGTGAGCATGATTTCGGGTGAGAGTGAAATGGTGTTTCGGGCATCCGGGAAGCCGGATGGTATTGATTACAACCGCTCCGTCCTGTACGAGGAGTGGATGGACGGGGCGACGCTCAAGCTGCATCGTGGCGACTGGGGATGTTGCCATGAGATCGTGGCGGAATACGACGGTCCGCTGGGAAGGCACGACGAGGCCTTCTTCCCGGAACTGGTGTTCGTGCGCCCGGAAGCCGAAATGATGAAAAGCCGTTCGCTGTCGGGTTCGGCATTTATCGACTTCCCGGTAGACAAAACGGAGATTTACCCCGACTACCGTCGCAACACGGAGGAGTTGGGTAAGATCGAGGCAAGCATCGATTCGGTGCGGGGGGACAAGGATGTGACCATCGTGTCGGTGTGGCTCAAGGGGTACGCTTCGCCCGAAAGTCCGTACGCGCACAACCGGGACTTGGCGATAGGGCGTACCCGGTCGCTCAAGGAGCATATTCGGAAATTGTATGATTTTGCCGATGACATTATAATCACGGAACACGAGCCGGAGGATTGGGAAGGATTGCGGCGGTACGTGGAGAATTCCAATATCAATCATCGCGCGGAGATTCTAGGGATGATTGACAGTGACATGGAGCCGGATGCGAAGGAGGCAAAAATCAAACGCACCTACCCGGAAGAATATCGTTTCCTGTTGCAGTATTGTTACCCGGCATTGCGTCACACGGATTACCGCATTGATTACAATATACGCCGCTACAGCGATGTGGAAGAGATCAAACGTATATTGGCGGAACGACCACAGAACTTGAGCCTGAACGAGTTCTACCTCGTGGCGAGGATGTACGAACCGGGTTCGCCGGAGTTTACCGACGTGTTTGAAACGGCGGTGCGGATGTTCCCGGACGACGCGGTTGCCAACCTGAACGCCGCGAATGCCGCCATGCGCCACGGTGACCACGAGGCAGCCCACCGTTATCTCGAGAAGGCGGGCGATTCGGCGGAAGCCGTCTACGCGAGGGGTGCTCTCGCCATACGCGAGAAGGATTACAAGAGAGCGGTGACATTCCTGGAAAAAGCCCGGGAGATGGGACTCGAGAAGGCTGCCGCTACCTTGAAAGAATTGAAGGAAAGAAGATTCACTGAATAATTAAATACGAAGAATAATCAAATAAATTTTAAATAACCATATTATGAAAAAAAGAAAATTATTTCAGTTTTTTGCAACTGCACTTGCTTTGGCGTTTGTTGGTTGCAGTCATGATGCCCTGACAGGCGACGACCCAGAGGGGGATCAGAATGGCCCAAAAGACGCCGTTTACATGAACGTGACGGTGCAATTGCCCGTGGCAGGAGGAATGGGGGGGAGAAGTATTACCAATACTGGTACTAATGGTGACTATGGGACGAGTACAAGCGGTACTGAAATCGGTAAGGATCATGAAAATGTCGTGAATACCGTTCTGCTGGTACTGGCTGAAAAAGGGACGAATAAATTCATCGCTTGCGGTACACAAAACGGATTTGCTACTCCGAGTGACGGCAAAATCAAGACGGTTCAATCTATTGAAAAATCGAAATTGTCACAGTATTATACTAATACTGATAATGGTGATGGAAATGGTACATTAAAGTCCGGCAAAGAGAAAATTAACGTGTACGTGTTCTGTAATCCCACACTACGGTTACAGACTAAACTTAAGGGCTTGAGCAGTGGTGCAGAGTGGATTGATGAAACGGGAAAAGTTATAGAGAGTGACAAAGGTGTATTTCCTACTACGACTGAACAAGATGGGGGTGCTGTTTGGGGTGGTTCAGACCACAAGCAAGGCTTTTTGATGGCTACCGCCAAATCGAATGATATCGAAAAGGAAATACCCAAAACGTTGTCCGGATGGGATAACCATAATACGGCAGAAAAAGCATTCGATCTAACCGGACCTAATTATCTGGGAAGTAGCTCCGAGATTGATAATGGTAAAACAAATAATATTGAGGTAGGATCCATCGATGTGGAACGTGCCGTGGCTCGTTTCGATTTCAAAGACGGAAGTCCTTTAGCCTCAACATCGCCCTGTACCTATGATGTGGTGACATATAAAGATAATAATGAGGATAAAACTCTTATTCAAATAGAATTAACGAAAATGGCTTTGGTAAATATGAGTAAGGAGTTCTATTATCTTCGTCGCGTGTCAAATGACGGTTCGGATAAAGTACCCGGTTTCCCTGAAACTAATACTAATAACTTCGCTTATTGCGGAGTTGAAACGCTTTCCAATTACGTGGTAGATACTGATCCGACCTTTAAAACTGGAACTTTGGAAAAGAAAGGAAAAGTATATGCTAGCCATTTCAATTTCTGTTTGGGTGATACTACACTTACTAATATGTGGACTATTAATGAGAATGCACGCGGGCAATGGTACACATCAGAAATTTCAGATGTGCTTGACGGTTTAGATGATACCGATGACGGTTGGAATGCTACTGATAAAATAGGCTATAAAATCTGGCGTTATGTAACAGAGAATACCATTCCGACTGATGTTGCCAATCAAAAACATGGTATCTCTACGGGTATTGTGTTTAAAGGTAAAATGGTTGTCCCGGATGCATTAAGAGGTTCCGAAAAATATGGGGAATTGTATAACACTATAAATAATGCAGGCGATGTACTTACTGGGAATCCTAATGAAGACCCGATTTTATACGCTCATAGTGGTAATTTGTATCTAACTTGGAAAGAAGTACGTGCTGTTGCCATCGATAATAAAGAGTCATATCCGGCGTTCTATAATGCTGTATTCGGCACGGTTAGTGAGGAGGAGGATAAGCAGCCGAAAGCGGCAGCCGAAGGCGCAGCACCTGTTTATAGTACTGACGTGAATAGTCCCGATTTCTGGTGGGCAAAATGGCAGGATGCTGAGAATGTAGATGATTCTGGGCTTTCAGAGGAAGATAAAGATAAAGACGCTCGTGAGGAATTCAAAAGAATTGCAACTAGCGAGGGTGTTGAGTTTACTATTTACCAGTCTAGCAAGGAAGTGGATGCAAAGGGGCAGGTAATAGCTAAGGGGTACTATTGTTATTACTACTATTGGAATCGTCATAACGATAACAATAATGCAACCACCATGGGGGCCATGGAATTTGGTGTAGTACGCAATAACGTGTATAAATTGGCTGTTACTGATATTAGTCGGCTGGGGCATCCTCGCATCTCGGAGAATGATCCTGACCCGGAAGATCCTGATAAACCGGACGAAGAAGGTAAGATCTATTTTAAACTCTCTATCGAGGTGTTGCCTTGGGTAGTTCGCGTGAATAATATTGAATTCTAAGAGGATACCCATGCGAAGTAGCAAACGAAATATTATATCAAGACTCGTGGGTGCGGCATTAAGTGTCGCATCCATGGGGCTTGCTTTTTCGTCGTGCAAACTCATCAATGAAGACCTTGACCCGTGCCCGCACGGTGTATCGTTACGCTTCGTCTACGAGTACAACATGGAGTATGCCAATGCATTTCACAAGCAGGTGGACTGTCTGACACTCTATATCTATGACGAGGACGACAACCTCGTGGACACGCGGGTGGTGACCGGGGCGGAACTACAGGACGAGAATTACCGGATGGTGCTGGAGCTCGAGGAGGGAAATTATCATTTCGCGGCATACGGGGGAATGGCGTGCGAACAGAGTTCTTTCTCGCCGGTGGAGACTCCCGTGGTGGGCAGCAAGCGGACTGACCTGAAAGTCATGCTGGATGCCGACTGCCTCACCGTGCCTGAGCGGCGCGAGCTGCACGATATGTTCTGGGGAGAACTTACCCTCGGGACCGCCGACCTTTACAACGAGGGAACGGTGGAGATGAGGAAGAACACCAACAGCATACGCGTCGTGCTGCAACAAGAGAACGGGGGAACGGTCAACGCTGACGACTTTGACTTCGAGATTATCGATGACAACATCCTGTTCGGGTATGACAACGATCTGATACACGATGCCGTTTTGTTCCCCGAGGGGGAAACCGTAACCTACATTCCCTGGGCGAAGGGACAGGCACAGACGGGAGTCGCTATCGTGGGGCCCGACGAGGTGGTGCCCCAACCCGTGGACGTGGCGTACGCTGAACTGAGTACCTCGCGGTTGATGATGAAGAACAACCCGCGCCTTCTGGTGAAAAACCACGAGACCGGGAAGACTGTGATAGATTTTCCGCTGAAGCGCTACCTGTTGTTGCTTCGCGGCGAGCGTTACAAGATGGGCGATCAGGAATACTTGGACCGCGAAAGCCGTTGGACGCTGTTTTTCTTCTTGAGGAGTAACGATATTTGGTTGAACACACGCATCGTGGTAAACGATTGGGTGGTACGTATCAATGACGTGGAATGGTGATGGACGGAAAAATGTGATACAAGAAAGAGAAAACTGTTTTTTTTATGAAACTGAAGCATCGACATATCATCAGCATAGTTTTCCTGCTTTGCAGCTTGCTGGGATTCACCTCGTGCAACAAGGATTCCTTTAAACTGTCTCGCGAAGAGGGAGAAGAAAAGGATAACAGCGTGTTCCTCACTTTCCACACTGACGTGGCAGGAGGTTTTTCCCGCGCGGGTGAGGGTGAAGAGGGCGCTGACGAGAAGATCAGGCAGTTGCTGGTCGTGATTGTGTCGAAAGAACAGGGGGATGACGGCAAGTGGGAGGTGGAACACAACCGCTTGGTAAAAGGAGCTTCAACCGGAATTCCGTTGACAGACGGGCACACCTTCAAGGTGGAAGCCGGTCGCCAGAAGAGAATTTACCTGATTGCCAACCACGGGAACTTGAAGGATACGGGTGGAAAGCCGTTTGATTTCACTAACCAGGCATTTCTCCCGAATGAATCCGGCAAAGCGCCGGTGGAGGCGTATGTCTTCAAACCCGCTTACAAGCCCGGCGATGACGGCATACCCATGACCGCTGTGTATGATATCACGGTACCGGATAAGGAAAATATCACAAACGATGAATACGTATTAGGATACACGCTGTACGTGGTGCGGGCTGCCACCAAATTCTCGTTCAATTTTGAAAACCGTTCGCGGAGAAAGATTTCCGTGACCGGCATTGAGGTCGAGAACCTGATAACCGACCAAATGTACCTGATGCCTCACGTGAACAAGAATGCCGGGGGGCACTGTTGGGTGGTCGATAGTACAAGCGTGGACAATTATAAAGAATTGCCCTTCGACGAAGGGGCATCCAACGCCACGGACAAGAATTGGATAGATTGGATGGTAATAGAAACGGGAAAAACGGAAACGGACCACTACGAGTGGTTGACGGACTATGAGGTGCCGATGGGAACGACGCATGTTTCTCACGGGTTGCTTTCCTCCCCGCTGGTGCTACCGGCAAAGACGGACGAAACACTTCCCGAGGTAGCTTCCGCCGCTATTTATTTGCCGGAGAGCAAGAGCGTGAAAAGCGGAGATAACGCTTTGAAGCTACAGGAATACAAAGTGACCATTCGCACGGAAGAAGAATTATTGGATGGAAACAAAACGACAGCAGTTTATACTTCCACATTGCCACGCCTCGGTTCGCTCTTCCGTAACACGCACGTGAAGGTAAATATCGTGTTTAACGCCCTCGAGTGGCAAGTAGATGTGGAACCGTACTGGGGTGTAGTACTGGATCCGAAATTCGGGTTGGACGACCCTAAAGAAAAAACGAACGAATTCGAGAAATCGCAACAGATATGAAATGTAAGATAACCATATATACCCTCTTGTGCCTGCTGTTTATCGGCACGTTTTCTTGCAAGGACGATTTGTATATTGATGATGAAAGAGTAGGCGAAGGAGAATGCGTGATTAGTGGAACAGTGAAGTTTAAACCTCTTACCCCCACTCTGAATGGGAACTCGCGTTCTGCGGGGGATGCCATAAAGGCAATCAAGAGCCTGTGCGTGTTGCTATATAATGAAGATGGAAATTTGGTAAATAAATATCCGGTTGAGAATTATACTATTACAAATATTAAGAGAAAAGACGAGAATAGAACGGAATCAATCGGAGGGGAAGACAAGACGTTGCCATTGGCAGAATCCGAAACACCGTGTGCCACCTTCCGTTTGACTGTACCTTACGGGAAGTATTATATCTACGCGGTAGCCAACATGGGGGACTTATCCGGATATAATGACGTTATTAAAACGATAGCGGGATTAAAAAATATTTCTTTAATATGGAACAAAGATGATATAGGTGCCAATAACCAGATGTTCGGTCATTTCTTCTCGGATGCCCAAAGTAACGAAGCGCCTGTATTGACTATTAACAAGCAGAGCGAGAAACTACAGGCGTGGGTACGCCGTGCCGCTTCCAAAGTGACCGTGGCATTTGACGGTTCAAGCCTGAAAGAGGGTGTTTCGATTTATCTCAAAGAGTTACGTATAAAAAATATACCTAAGTCATGTAGTCTCGGTAACGATAACACCGCCAAGAGTGACGAGAATCTTATTCCAACAGGAGAAGAGGTAGTGTACAGCGAATCTGCGAGTTATGATGCGAGCTATCCCGCGCTCATCACAAAAGACACGCCTTGCTACCCGAGAGTACAGGAAACGGGTGAAAACGGAACAATGTCATGGGTGATGGATCCTAACGCTCACTCTGAGAATAACCCTAGTTCACTTTTCTTCTACGAGAATATGCAGGGAACCGGACCTAATAAACAACAGATTGACAACAACAACGATGGTATTCTTGATACCTTGTATCAATACAGGCAAAAACCATACGCCACCTATATTGAGGTGGATGCCTATTACGAGTCTACAAATCCAGAGCGACCGGGAATGTGTAACATTACCTATCGCTTCATGCTTGGACAAAACGTTGTGCAGGATTATAACGCCAAGCGCAACTGCCATTATAAACTGACGCTGCATTTCAACGGATTCGCCGATGAGCCTGACTGGCGCATTGACTATGTGACCCGTCTTTGGGTAACTCATCCTGAAACAGTTGATTACCGAGGCAAATATTTTGTGCCAACCTACAACAATACCATGCCAAATTATGGAAACACTTTCATGGGAGACAATTTCATTACAGTAACGAGTTTTATGTACCAGGCGGATAGTTGGGAGAATCATGATCCGGTGGAATATAAAATCGAGTACAAGGATGCCGGTAGCGATGAATTTACCGAAACATGTCCGGATTGGCTTGGCGGTTTCACCACTACACATGAAGGGAATGGTGTGTATAAATTGAAGATTAAGTATAATAACCCTTATACGTCTGTGAAGCTGGATTCGATGCTTTCGGTGAACGCTAACAAAGGCGGTGACCTATCGATGAAAGACGGTAAGAGAAATACTGCCAATTGCTATATTGTGGATGCAAAAGGAACATACGAATTTCCCCTAGTATATGGTAATGCCATTACTAATGATGTTGTAAATTCCGATGCCTACACCTTTAAAGGGACAGAGCTGCCTGGATATTCTGCACATTATCTTAAAAAATTTAAGAATTATAAGGGTGACGAGATTAGAAGTCCCTATATTTTGGAAGATACCGGCGAAACTAACGTTTCGGCATCGCTGGTATGGCAGGATGAGTTAAATCTGATTACAGACGTAAGATATGAACCAGGTGCATGTAGTGGAATAGGAGGTGTCCGATTCTCAATTGGAAACATCAAGGAAGGCAATGCTGTGATAGCACTTAAAGATTCGAAAAATACAATCATGTGGAGCTGGCATATTTGGGTCACGGCGATTGATTTTTCTGAAAAAAATGTAGTGCTCAGCCGTCCATACCGAGAGTTTGACCAATGGACTAAACCGCAGGAGCAGGAGTTTGAAATAATGCCTGTTAATCTCGGATGGTGTTCCGGAGGCAAGCCTATCCGGTATTATGACAGGCACGAGTGTGAGGTAAGGTTTACACAGCTTATTAGCCAAGCAGGACAAGAAGGTCTATCGATGACCGTGAAAATCATCCAAGAGCCTCACGTAGCTATCCCTTGTGGAAATAATCCTTATTTCCAATGGGGGCGTAAAGACCCATTCATCGCCGGTGGCAATGCAGATAAGACAACCAAGACATGGTATGACGCCGGTGGCAATATGAAAAATTCTGCTCCGTCATTAATGTATGCAAGCGATAGTGATAGAAAGGAATCGTATAAGGTGACAGCTGACCTTATCAAAAACCCAGACAAATGGCAGAATTGTCCTCGTATAAACAACAATAGTACTACTCAGCCTTATAGACCTCAAGATAATATTTATTTTAATCTTTGGGACAATAGCACGTTCGATGGAGACGATAAGGTTATTAAGACAATCTATGACCCTTGTCCGGCAGGATATAATGTAAGTTCTCTCTATGAATTCACCGGCTTTACAGAGGACGGCAAGGGCATAACAGGTAGTTTTAGTACGAATTCCTATGCCGTTATTGAGGAGAATATGATGAAGGAGCCGGACTATAAAGATGGAATAATAGAATTCTATACTAATAAAACAAAATTGATTTCTTTAGGATTCCCTTTGAATGGATATAGAGATTGGGATGATAATGCCTTATTACACACTTATGGTGTTAATGGTCAGATATGGCATTCGCAAGCCTCTCCTTATGATGTACCTGTAAATAGTGCTGATGCTGGATTCCGGTATAATGTCAAACATTTTGAATTCTCGCAAGGCGGTACTACTGTAGATGGTAGTACCTATTCTCCCCATATTTGGCCGTGTAATAATTACTATGCTACAGACGGTTTTCCCGTGCGCCCAACTAAAACACAGCCATAGGAGTATCCATGACAGAGAACGAATGTAACCGGATGAGAGGGTGCAAGCCGGAGACAAAAGCAAAATATCGTCCGGCTTTGGAATTGTATGTCGCCACAGACCTCTCCTGTGTCGAAATATGTCGGCGGTGTGGGGTTTCTCACACCGGATTTTCTCGCTATATCGCTAGTTACCATCGCCAATTGATGCTGAAACGCAATGGTGTCGAGTGCGGTCCGGAGATAGCTCAAGTCCGGTTGCGGAAGAAGAGCGGGCAAACCGCTGCTGCCCACGCCAAATACAAGGATGCTATTCGGGCGTGCGATGATGCGGCGTATATCGAGTTCAACGTGTCGCAGATAGCTCGCTTGTTTGAACTGAACCCTTCCGCCCTCGGTAACCAGTTACGGAACCACTATCCTGAAATACTGGAACGACGCGAAAAGGAACGGCATCGTTTAGGGGTGAACGACAACTTGCATCGGGGTGTGAAATCGTGGTGCAAGGAGCAATATGCCGAAGCCGTGGAGCACCTGCGAATCACGGAGGATACCATCAGGCAGACCGCTGACTTGTACGGACTCTCGTCCTCGGGACTACGGGAACATTTGCTGTATTATTATAAGGACTTGATTCGGGCACGGGCGAACAAACGCGAGCGTGCAAAAACGAACAAGATCCGGGGAGAGTTGACAGGGAACGGCAGGAAGCACGAGCCCATGCCCGAGAGCGAGAAAAAGTACCGTGAGGCGATACGGCTGTACCGGACTACCGCCATGACGCAGGAGGAGATTTGCGCGGCAACAGGAGTCACGGTCATGGGATTGCGCCATCATTTGCGGTTGTGGAACAAGGAGTTGATGGAGGAACGTCACGATGTTGACGGGCGTGGAGAGGGAACCCGTCCTACCGGGACAAAATGTTACTTGAAATCAACAGCCGCAAAGTACGCCGGGGCAATCGAACGGTTGAAGGCAACCGGGAGCCCCATGGCGGAAGTGGCGAAAGAGTTCGGGTTGAATCCCGATGTATTCAGGAAGTATCTGCACGAGCACGAACCGGAGCTTGCCGCAACTCTTGGCAGGACGAAGTTATCGAACGGCAGGTCGGTCTTGGCACGTAGTGCGGAGAAATATGACGAGGCGGTGCGCCTGTATGAAACGACAACCGAAACGCTAAAGTCTATTGCCCGGCGGCTGGGACTGCAATACAAGAGCGTGGGTGGTTTTGTACGCCGTAATCATCCCGAGGCGATAGCGGCTCACGATCGTCTGCTCGAACAGGAAAAGAAATTACAGGAACAAAAAGAGAGCCAGAGGTGCGAAAAGGAACAGACGGAAATAACCGTTTCCATGCAAGAAGGGGAAATCAAGGAGAAAGAACACATACTGCAGGTACTGAAACAAACCGACGGTCACAAAAGAAATGCGGCAAAATTATTGGGTATCAGTAAATCCACTCTATATAATAAACTGAGAAAGTTTAATCTTTCCGAGTAATGAGGGGAGGGTGTCAAAACACACCCTCTCGTTCATCAGGTCTGAAAGTTCGTAATATCGAACCTTCGGCCCCTAAAGTCTATTAAGTCAAATTATTTTTCCAGGTTCAACCCTATTTCCAGTTTCGTGGTTTTCTGCAGAACGGAGGGGATACCTTGAAGCAATCCTTTGAGCATTCCGCCCATGTTTCCCATCGTGGCGGGATCAACGTTATCGAGTCCGGCGAGAATGAGGGGGAATATTTTTTCAATGAAAGGTTTGTCGATAAATAATTTCGCCGTGTTGCCTTCCAGCTTGTAGTTTACCGGGATGCCGTTCTTTACCATTTCAACGGCCTCGTTCAGCGTGGCGTTGTTTCTCAAGCTGTCTGCCGGCAAGGAAGCCAGAAGATTGTCAACATTCGGGAAAAAGAGGATTTGATCGTCTTTTACCTTGTATGTAACCATTCCCGGTTTGGATTTTTCCCATTGGGGTTCTGTTCCCTCTTGGTTTGGAACCGCATAGGTCACAACAACATTACCGTCTTTCTGGAACGTGATGTCTTTTAATTGTTGAGCCAGCTTGCTGCTTCCCATGGGAACGACCATCGTGGGGATGCCTGTAACTTTGAAGAAGCCCAACACGGCATCGTTGGATGCTTCCCATGTCATGAATAGAGGTCCGGACACGAACTTCGGTTTCCCTCCCGGGACTTCTTCCGTTTTGATTTGACTAAGTTTCCATGTTCTGACAATCCCGTCGTTGCAGGAAGAGAATAAATGTAATGCACAAAGCATCATGAACACGCATACAATAGATTTTCTCATACTTCTTTTAATTAAATTGTAAATTATACTATAAAAACGACGAGTTAGCTGTTATCGGGTACAAATATAGGAAAAAAGATGAGAAAATTGTTTTATTACGGGTACGATTATAGGGTTTATCCTTTGCTTGAATAACATAGACATCAAAAAATATTGACAAAAATGGCGAAGTTTGTTTCATTGTTTGTGGAAAAGATATATATTTGCAGTCTGAAATCTAGAAGAAACGAAATATAATATTGAATATTAAATACTTAAAGAAAATGACAAAGGCGGACATTGTGAATGAAATTTCCAGAACCACTGGTATTGAAAAAGTTGCAGTACAAACGACTGTTGAAGCTTTCATGGAAGCGATTAAAGGTTCTGTAATTGATGGAAAGAATGTGTATTTAAGAGGTTTTGGTAGCTTCGTCGTGAAGCAGAGAGCAGAGAAAACCGCTCGTAACATTTCCAAAAATGTAACAATCAAGATCCCGGCTCACAATATACCTTCGTTCAAGCCTTCGAAGAGTTTCGTGAATCAGGTTAAAGATCAAGTAAAATAAAGAAAGGAGTGAAATTATGCCAAGCGGAAAGAAAAGAAAGAGACATAAGATGGCCACTCACAAACGGAAAAAGAGACTGAGAAAGAACAGACACAAGAAGAAGTAGTCATCGTTTGTGAGTTAGA
>OHAT01002611.1_pt1 | contig 13147 bp, 11 predicted proteins | sample 1577141 | NCBI WGS metagenome assembly OHAT01 (sample SAMEA3541578, study PRJEB24748) | human gut metagenome | biome: human gut; feature: human-associated habitat; material: faeces | place: China | collected 2012
CCGGCCGCCGCCGCCCCGTGGAGAAGAAGGGCAGCGAGTTCGACCTGAGCGTGGATGCCGTCATCATGTCTCTGGGCACAAGCCCCAACCCGCTGATCAAGTCCACCACCAAGGGGCTTGAGGTCAACAAGAAGGGCGGCATCATCGTCAACGAGGAGGGTCTGACCTCCCGTCAGGCGGTGTATGCCGGCGGCGACGCCGTCACCGGCGCGGCCACCGTCATTCTGGCCATGGGCGCCGGCAAGCTGGGCGCCAAGTCCATTGACGAGTATCTGAGCAAGTAAACGCGCATACATAAAAAAGAACGCCCCGCAGGGCGTTCTTTTTTTCAGCGTGTCGATAAACCCCGCCCCTGTCATTCCGAGGAGTACCCCAAGGGCACTTGCTTCGCGGCGCGAAGCGACGTGGGAATCCGCATCTTTTCAGGCAGAAACCTGCGAAAAGTGCAGGATTTGTACGTTTTAGAAACGGATTGCCGCGCCAGTGTGAGCACTGGCTCGCAATGACAGGCTTTTTCGACAGTCTCATAAAAAAGAACGCCCCGCAGGGCGTTCTTTTTTATGCTTATTTTGCCAGCCGCCGGGTGGCGCCGAAGTACCACGCGCCCAGGCCGTCGCTGACCGCGCCGATGACGTTCTCCGCCATCTGGTACGGCTGCTGCCGCCCGTAGAGGGGCACCACATTGGCGCCGTCCAGCAGCAGACCCTCCGCATCCTTCAGATAGGCGTCCCGCGCCTCGTCGGAGGTGCTGGCGGCCGCCACGCGCATGAGGATGTCATAGGCGTTCATGCCGATCTGCGCGTAGTTGCAGCTGTTGCCGCTGCGCCACATGTCCAGATACGCCGCCGCATCGTTGTACAGCGCGGTGATCTCCGTCAGCGCCAGCGTGAACTCGCCTCCGTGCAGCAGCTGGTCAAATTCCTCCTCGTCGGCGCTTTGCAGCGTCACGTCGATGCCCAGCGTGTCACGCCACACCTGCTGCAGCTGCCGCGCCAGCGTGGTCTGCGCCGGTGTGCTGCGGTGCAGCAGCGTCACCGTGCCCAGAGAGGCAATGACCTCCGGCCGGGTGAAGCCCGCCTCCCGCAGCAGCGTAACGGCCTGCTGGCAGCGCTGCTGGTAGGTGTCCGGGTCGTTGTCGATGACCGCGCCGTTGACCTGACGGAAGTCGCCGCCCTCGGCGGTGCGGATGCCGTGGGGCACAAGCCCCTCCGCCGGGATGAGCGTTGGATCCGCCATGGACTTGACCACCGCCGCGCGGTCGATGGCCAGGCTCATGGCCTGCCGCAGGCCATCCCGCTCCATGTTGGTGGCCATCTGGTTAATGAGCAGCACGCCTACCGTGGGGTCGCCGCCGGTCTGTCCGCCCTCGCCGGCGGCGCCGATGACCACATCCACGCGCCCGGCGGCCTTGGCCGCCTCCGCCGTGCTGCGGAACAGGATCTCAATGCGGTCGGGCAGCGTCCGCCGGGCATCGTAGTGGTCGGTCTGCTTCACCAGCGTCAGGATCTGGCTGTCGTTCCAGTCACCGGCGCGGCGGAATGGGCCGTTGCCCACGAACCAGGTACGGCTGCCCGCCCAATCCTCACCGCTCTCCACCGCGGCGCGCTGCACCGGCATGGTGGCCGGGGCGGTACACACGCTCTCCAGAAAATAGGGGCAGGCGGCGCTGAGCGTCACCACAAACGTCCGCTCGTCCTCCGCCGCCACGCCCAGCGCCTCGCTGTCGCCGGCAGCGGCGTCCTCGTAGCCCTGCACCATGGACAGGATGGACGCGTTGGGGCTGGCCGTCTCCGGCGACACCAGCCGCCGCCACGCGTAGACGAAGTCCTCCGCCGTCACCGCGCTGCCGTCCGACCACTTGGCGTCGGCGCGCAGGTGGAAGGTGTAGGTCTGGGTGCCGTCCTCGTTGTCCTGCTGCTGGCAGGACTGGGCGGCGGCGGACACCGCGCCCTCGTCGGTGAGGCGGTACAGATTGTCGAACAGGTGCAGCACCGCCGTGCGCTCCGCCGGGGTCGCGGCCAGCGCCGGATCCACCGTGGTCACGCCGCCGGTCATGACCACCGACACCTTGACCTCGTCGTTGGGATCCCCACCGCAGCCCGTCAGCAGCGATGCCGCCATGCAAAGGGTCAGCAGCAGCGCCGCCGCCCGTCTCCAATGTCTCATGCGAATTTCCTCCGGGAACAGATTTTTCTCCATTATATACGGTTTCGGTCAAAAAGTAAAGCCGCCCGAATGGGCGGCTTTGAGCTTGCCGTGAAAGGCTCTTTCGCAGCTTCGCTGACGGGGCGTCGAGGACGCCGCCCCCTACGAGGGCATTGCTTCTGCGCCTTACTCCTCGATCAGCAGCTGGGCGATCTGCACGGCGTTGGTGGCGGCACCCTTGCGCACCTGGTCGCCGCAGCACCAGATGTTCAGGCCGTTGTCGCTGGTCAGGTCGTCGCGGATACGTCCCACGAACACCAGATCCTGGTCGCTGGTCTCCAGCGGCATGGGATAGCGCTTGTTGGCCAGATCGTCCACCAGCTTGCAGCCGGGAGCGGCGGCGATCAGCTCCCGGGCGCGCTCCACGCTGATCTTCTCCTTGGTGCGCACCACGATGCTGACGCTGTGGCTGCGCACCACGGGTACGCGCACGCAGGTGCAGCTGACCTTCAGCTCCGGCAGGTGCATGATCTTGCGTCCCTCGTTCTGCATCTTCATCTCCTCGGAGGTGTAGCCCTCGAAGGCCTCGCCGCCGATCTGGGGGATGACGTTGTAGGCGATCTGGTACTGGAACACCTTCGGCTCGACGGGCTTGCCCGCGGCGAGCGCTGCGACCTCATCGTGCAGCTCGTCGATGCCGTTCTTGCCCGCGCCGGAGACCGCCTGATAGGAGCTGGCGATGATGGTCTCGATGGGGCTTTCCTTCGCCAGCGCGTTGATGGCGACGAGGGTGACGATGGTGGTGCAGTTGGGGTTGGAGATGATGCCGCTATGCCACTTCACGTCCTCGGGGTTGATCTCGGGGATGACCAGCGGCACCTTGGGGTCGAGACGGAAGGCGCTGGAGTTGTCGACGAACACCGCGCCCGCCTTGACGATGGCGGGGGCAAAGCGCTCGGCGATGTCGTTTTCCGCCGCGCCGAGCACGATGTCGAGACCCTCAAAGGCATCGTCCGACGCCTCGACGATCGTGCGCTTCCTGCCGCCGAAGTCGATCTCGCTGCCTGCGCTGCGCGCGGAGGCGATGGGGCGCAGCTCGCCGACGGGGAACTTGCGCTCGAGCAGAATTTTCATCATTTCCTGACCCACGGCGCCCGTCGCGCCGAGAATGCCTACATTATAAAGCTTCATGGTATTGCCCTCACCTTTTCCTTAAATATGTTCCTTGACAAAGCTGTCATACAGTACGCGAATGGCCTGCGCGAAGTCCTTTTCCTCCACGCCGACAATGATGTTCAGCTCCTCGGGACCCTGCGTGATCATGCGGATGTTCACGCCGTTCTCACCGAGCTTGGCAAAGATCTTGCCGGAAACGCCGGGGCGGTACGCCATCTTCCGGCCGACCGCCGCGACGACCGCGATGTGCTCCGTCACCGTTATCTTATTCGGCTGCACCTCTTTTTGCAGCTCGCCCAGCATGGCGTAGAGACATTTGGAGACCTTTTTGCTCTCCACCACCAGCGAGATGATGTCGATGCCGGAGGGGATATACTCCACGTTGACCTCGTGCTTGGCGAGAATTTCCAGGATCTGCACGAGCGTGCCGGGGTTGCCGGACATACCGGTCTTGGCGATGGTGATGACGGAGAAGCCCTTCTTGCCCGCGATGCCAGTGATGAAGCTGCCGTCGTTCGTGTCCTCCTCGATGCTCTCGAGAATGGTGGTGCCGGGGTGCTCCGGCTCGTTCGTGTTGCGGATGTTGAGCGGGATGTTCTTCTCACGCACGGGGAAGATGGTGCCCTCGTGGAGCACCTGCGCGCCGATGTAGCTCAGCTCGCGCAGTTCACCGTAGGTGAGGTGGCGGATGGGCGCGGGATCGTCCACGATGCGCGGGTCGGCCATCAGAATGCCGGAGACGTCTGTCCAGTTTTCGTAGACGTCGGCGTCCAGCGCCGCTGCCGCCAGCGCGCCGGTGATGTCGCTGCCGCCGCGGGAGAAGGTGCGGATGCGCCCGTCGGGCATCACGCCGTAGAAGCCGGGAATGACCACGCTGCGGTCGCCCGCGGCGCGGCGCAGCGCCTCGTAGGTCGCGTCGGTATCCACCGTGCCGTCGAAGCGGAACTTCACCCACTCGGCGGCGTCGAGGAACTCGTAGCCGAGGTACTCGGCCATCAGCCGCGCGGAGAAGTATTCGCCGCGCGAGGCCAGCTCGTCCTTTTCGATGCCCTCCTGCATCTTCGCCCACAGGGCGTCGAAGTCGGGATTCAGGTCGAGCTTCAGACCGCAGTCGTGCGCGATCTCGAGATAGCGCGTGCGGATCATGTCGAAAATTTCCTCGCAGCTCACACCGTATTTGATGTGCGCGGCACAGAGGTACAAAAGATCGGTGATCTTGTGGTCGCCGGAAAAGCGCTTGCCGGGCGCGGACACGATGACCACGCGGCGGGACTCGTCGGCCTCCACGATGGCCTTGACCTTGGCGAACTGCTGGGCGTCGGCGAGCGACGAGCCGCCGAATTTCAGAACCTTAAGCATTTTCTTTACTCCTCCTCGATCCTTGCTAAGAATACCGGCTCGCCGCACGAGCGCGCGCGCTCGGCGCGCGCAAAGGCCTCGGCGACGGTGATGGGTCCGGTGCAGACGGTCTCGCTGCCCGCACGCAGGTAAAAGCGGCCGGCCGCCGCGGAATTGTCGATGTGCTTCGCCTCGTGCCGCGAGACATAAAAGCTCGGGCAGCCCTCGATGACGTCCACGCAGTCGCTCAGCACGCTGCTGCCGGTGGGATAACCGCCCGCGCCCGCGCCGGAAAAGCTCAGCTCGACGTTGCGCGCGCCGCGCAGGGTGACGAGGTTGCCCGTGCCGTTCGTCTGCGCGACCGGCGACGCGGCGGGGAAGAGCGTGGGGCAGACAAAGGCGGAGATGCGGCCCTCGTGCCGCTCGGCGCGGACGAAGAGCTTGCAGACCCTGCCCAGCTCGCGCCAGGCGGCGAAGTCCTTTTTCTCCACGCTCGAGATGCCGAAGCAGGGGATCTCCTCCTCCTGCACCGACGCGCCGAAGGCGAGGTTCGCGCTGAGCACCAGCTTGCGCCGCGCGTCGTAGCCCTCCACGTCCGCGGTGGGATCGGCCTCGGCGTAACCGAGCGCTTGCGCCTCGCGCAGACAGGTGGTATAATCGACGCCGGAGGCCGTCATGGCTGAGAGCATGTAGTTCGTCGTGCCGTTCAGGATGCCGCCGACGGCGGTGATCTCATCGAGCCGCGCGGCGCGGGAGAGGGACGTGAGCCACGGGATGCCGCCGCCCGCCGCCGCCGTGCAGCGCAGCGACACGCCGCACTCCCTCGCAAGCTCCAGCAGCTCGTCGTAGTGCGCGCACACGAGCTGCTTGTTCGCGGTGACGACGTGCTTGCCCGCGCGCATGGCCGCGCAGATATAACGGTAAGCCGGCTCCAGTCCGCCCATGACCTCGACCACGATGCCGACCGAGCGGTCGCGCACGATCTCGTCGAAATCATTTGTCACGGTGCAGGGAAGCTCCGGGCGCGGACGGCGGGATAAAACGCTCGTCACGCGCAGATCGCTCCGCCCGAGCGTGAGCTCGTAGAAGGCCTTGCCGACGGTGCCGAAGCCGAGCAATGCAATGTTCATGGGGTGTGCCTGCCTTTCTCTCTGTAAAATCCGCCAAGTATGGACGATTTGTGCAGTTTGCACGGAAATGTCCACGGTAGAAAAACACTTGACTTTTTGATGGGAACAATATAACATGAGCATTGTCGAAATGCAATAGGCAATCGAAAAATATTTTGATATGGCAAATGAAAAAACCGAAAAGCGGAGGTATTTTTAATATGAACTATCAAAGCACGCGCAACGCGGCCCTCACCGCCTCGAGCGCCGAAGCGATCCTGAACGGCCTTGCCCCCGACGGCGGGCTGTACGCCATGCCAGCCCTCGCGGGGCTGGACTTCGACTGGCAGCACTGCCTGACGCTCTCCACGCAGGGCATGGCGACGGAGATATTATGCGCGCTGCTGCCCGACTTCACACACGCGGAGATGGAGCAGCTTGTCCATGCCGCCTACACCGGCAAATTCGAGACCGAGGACCTGACCCCCACCGTTCCGGTCGGTGAGGACACGGTGCTTGAGCTGTTCCGCGGCCCCACGAGCGCCTTCAAGGATGTGGCGCTTTCGATGCTGCCGCACCTGATGACGGCGGCAAAGAAGAAGTGCGGTGTGGACGATGAGATCTTGATCCTCACCGCGACCTCCGGCGACACCGGCAAGGCCGCGATGGAGGGTTTCTGCGACGTCGTGGGCACGAAGATCATCGTCTTTTATCCCAACGGCGGCGTGTCCGCCGTGCAGAAGGCGCAGATGGTCACGCAGGGCGGCGACAATACCTGTGTCGCCGCAGTGCGCGGCAACTTCGACGACGCGCAGACTGCCGTCAAGCAGGTCTTTGCCAAGGTCGGCGGCGAGAACCTGCTCGCGGGCAAGGGTGTGCGCCTGTCGAGCGCGAACTCCATCAACATCGGCCGCCTTGCCCCGCAGGTCGTCTATTACTTCCGCGCTTACGCAGACCTTGTCCGCCGCGGCACGGTCGCTGTCGGCGAGCGGGTGGACTACGTCGTTCCCACCGGCAACTTCGGCGACATTCTCGCCGGCTACTTCGCCCGCGAGCTGGGGCTTCCCGTCGGCACGCTCGTGTGCGCGTCCAACGCCAACAACGTGCTCACCGACTTCATCCGCACGGGCCGCTACGATAAAAAGCGCCCGTTCTACCTCACCAGCTCGCCCTCGATGGACATTCTGGTGTCGAGCAACCTCGAGCGTCTGCTGTTCCTGCTCTCCGGCGACGAGCAGCTGGTGGCGAAGCTGATGCGTCAGCTCACCGAGGACGGCGCCTACGAGGTGCCGGAGGAGCTGAAGGAGAAGATTCAATCCCTCTTCTGGGCGGGCTGCTGCGGCGACGACGAGACGAAACAGACCATCGGAAAGGTCTGGCAGGAGCATCATTATCTCTGTGACACGCACACCGCCGTGGCGTGGAACGTCGCGCAGCAGTACAAGACGGCGAACCCCGCTCACGCGCCGGTCGTGGTGCTCTCCACCGCGTCGCCCTACAAGTTCCCCGCCGCCGTGCTCGGGGGTCTCGGCGAAAAGGCGGAGGGCGACGAGTTCGCCGTCATGGAGCAGCTCGAGCGTCTGACCGGAATTCCCGCGCCGAAGAACCTCCGCGGTCTGCGCGAGCGCCCCGTGCGCCACACCACCGTCCTCGACCGCGAGGAGATGCTGCCCTTTGTCCTGGAAAAGGCGCAGGAAAAGAAGTGGTTCTAAGATGAAAAAAGGAAGCGAAGGGGAGACCCCTTCGCTTCCTTTTTCTTATATTTATTGTGTCAGCCCATGAATTTCGGCACGATCACGCCGCGCGGCGCGTCGGGCGTCAGCTCAAAGGAGCTGCCGTCAAGACAGTGCACCTCGTCTGCGGGATAGAGCCGCAGGAAGTCCTCCACCGTGGCGATCACATCGTAGCCGTGGCTGCCGTGGCGGTAGTGCATCGGCACGATCACGCGCGGCGCGATGGCGTCCGCCACGCGCTTGGCGGTCTCCGCGTCGATGGTGTAGAAGCCGCCGACGGGAATCAGCAGCGCGTCGCAGCTGCGCAGCGGCGCGAGCTGCTCCCTGCTCAGCTCGTGACCGAGGTCACCGAGATGCACGACGCGCAGCCCCTCGGCAGCGAGGATGTGGATGGTGTTCGTTCCGCGCAGCGCGCCGCCCTGATCGTCATGGAAGGCCTGGACGGTCTCCACCGTGAAGGGACTGCCCCCGCGCGGCGTGAGCTCCACCGCCTCCACAAAATCGTGATCGCGGTGATGGTGCGAGCAGAGCACCTCGTTCGCGCTCGTATGCAGCGGCGGATAGCTCTCCACATAATACGGGTCGAGCACGACGCGATAGCCGCCGCTTTCGACGGCGAAGCAGGAATGGCCCAGCCAGGTGAGCTTCATAGGTGTTTTCTCCTTATCGGTTATTCTTTGCTTTTCGGCTCCTCATCCGCGGGGAGCTTGCTTTTCTTTTTGCCGAGCCTGCCGAACGGCTTCTTTTTGCGCACCGCACGCACGACGACCACGGCGAGCGCCGCCAGCACCGCCAGGAACACAAGATTGTTCGCGATGCCGATGGCAAGGTCCTCAAGGAATACGCCTGTGTCGCGCAGACCGTTCGTGAAGGCCCGCGCGATGCGCGCGCCGAAGGTCAGCGGCGCGCCCTCGTTCTCATCGAGCTTGTAGGTCTCGCTGAGCGTCAGGCTCACGGTGGCGTAATCCACCAGCGCATCGTAGTGGCGCAGCGTGCCGGAGAGACTTTCGATCTCGTACTCCGTGTCGCTGATGGCGCTCTCAATGGTGATGATGTCCGCCATGTTGTCCGCCTTCGAGAGCAGCTCCTGCAGCCGCTCGAGCTTGATCTGCGCGGTCTTGAGACGGGAGTCGGTGTCGTAGTATTCCTCGGTGATGTTCTCCGCCGAGGAGGACATATAGGTGACGTGGCAGAGCGAGCCGACCTGCTCGCAGAAGTGCTCATACTCCGCGGCGGGCACGCGCACGGTGAATTCGCCGTAGCGGTAGCCGCTTGAGCGATTGCTCAGACTCTTGCTCTCAAAGTAGCCGCCGCAGGACTTCACCAGCTCGGTGATGGCGGACTCGCTCGTCGTGTAGTCCTGCGTCTGCACCTCGATGCTCGCGCGGTAGATCATCTTCGCGTCGCCCGGAGCGGTCATGCCGCCTGAGAGCGTCTGGCTTTCACCGCTGTCCCAATAGCCGTTCTCGGCGTCGGGCGTCGGGAGCTCCGGCTCGTCGTAGGCGAAGCTCTCGTCCGTTTTGGCGTAGCTTTGGTTGGTCATCATGTAGTCGCTGCCGGCGGCGCTGTCGCGCGGAGCTGCCTTGCTGCCGCAGCCCGTGAGCAGGGCGAGCAGCATCAGCGCGCTGAGAAAAAGGGTAAGCGTTCTCTTCATCTTTCATCACCTCAATCTTTTATTTGGGGTCTCTGAAGGGTTTGACGCTGAAAACTGGAAAAAGTTCCCGTTTTTCCTATTTTTTCTCGGCTTCCAGCCGCGCAAAGGTCTCCAGCGCGGCGAGAATGCTGTGCTCCTCGCCCGCGGCGGCCGCGTCGGCGCCGGCGGCGTAGGAGCCGACGCCGTGGGAAATGCACTCCTTCCAGCGCACGACGTTGTTGAGCACGCTCGCGCATTTCATGCCGCGCAGCCGCCCGACGGTCAGCAGCGCCGCGGTCTCCATGTCGCTGCCGAGCACGCCCTTTTTCGACCAGTATTCGTTGATCTCCTCGATGTCGTCGATGTAAAAGCTTTCGTGGCTGCGGATGATGCCGAGGCGGTGGGCGAAGCCCTGCGCGCGGATGCTCTCCGTCAGCGCGAGCAGCAGCTCCGTGTCCGGCACGGCGGGATAGCCCTCGCGCACATAGGCGCGAGAGGTGCCGTCGTCGCGCACCGCGCCGGCGGCGATGAGCAGCTCACCGGGAGCGATGTCCGTCTGTAAGGCTCCGCAGGAGCCGATGCGGATGGCGTGCGTCACGCCGATGTTATGCAGCTCCTCGACCGCGATGCCGGTCGAAACGCCGCCCATGCCCGTGGACATGGCCAGAATGCGCGCGCCGCGGTAGGCGCCGACAAGGCTGCGGTACTCGCGGTTCATGCCGAGGTCCTCGACCTCGCTCATGTGCGACGCGATGCGCTCGGCGCGCCTGGGGTCGCCGGGCAGGATGGCATAGCGGACGTTCAAGCTCTCGTCGAGCCGGATATGAGGCTGCTTCATATTCGTTTCTCCTCTCAGGATATGGGATTCAGAAGGAGGTGCGCCGTCACCGCTCCAGCAGGAAGCGCGCGACGCTTTCCATCGCTGCGGCGGCCTTACGCAGGGGAAACATCTGAAAGACGTGCCACATCCCCTCGCTCACCTCAAAGCGGCAGGGAACGCCCGCCCGCTCCAGCGCGTGACAGAGCATCTCGGCATCCGAATACAGGATCTCGTGATCGCCGGCCTGAATGAGCGTCGGCGGGAAGCCGGTAAGGTCGGCGAAGAGCGGCGAAAGATCGGGCGAGGCGTAGTCCCGCCCGCCGGCGTAGGCGGTGCGCACGGCCTCGATGTACTCCGGCGTGAGCATCGGGTCGCTCTCCACCCGCTCGGCGTAGGACGCGCCCGACATCGTCATGTCCGTCCACGGAGACATCAGCACCAGCGCCCCGGGCAGGCGGCGGCCCGCCGCCTTGAGACGATGGCACAGCACGAGCGCGAGGTTGCCGCCCGCGCTGTCGCCTGCGAGCACGACATCCCGCGCGCCGTAGCCGAGCAGCATGAGATGATCCCACGCGCGCAGCGCGTCCTCGACGGCGGCGGGGTAGGGATGCTCGGGCGCGAGACGGTATTCAAAGCTCAACACGTCGTAGCCCGTGACGTGCGCGAGCTTGGATGCGAGCACGCGCGCGTAGCCGAGGTTGCCGCTCGTGTAGCCGCCGCCGTGGCAGTAGAGAATGGCGTGACGGCTGCCGTGAGGAGCCTTGAGCCGCATCCACGCGGCGTTCATGCCACCGAGCGAAAATTCCTCGTAGTCCATGCCGGCCATCGGCGCGGTCAACCGGCCGAGGACCTCCTGACTGCGGCGCTGATGCTCCAGCTCCTCCTCGGTCATGGTCTCGGGCGCGCCCGCGCTGTGCAGCGCCTTGAGCGCGCGCATCAGCGGATCGAGGCGCGGGCTCTCGGCCTCGTTTTTCTTCTTTTTCAGCGGAAGGTTCAGCTTGTTTTCCATCGTTATCTCCTGCCTGTGATCAGTCTTTCTGCCTGTATAATATCATGTTTGCGTAAAAAAGAAAAGGAAAACCGTCATTTTTCTTGTGGTGTGCGCGCCGCTGTGCTACAATAAGCCATCCGAGGCGATGCCGCGCGGAAGGAGGAAACGACGATGGCGAGACCCGACAGCAAATGGTACAAGCTCGACAGCGCGGGCATTCTCTACTCCGCGCTGCAAAAGGAGGAGTATTCCGCCATCTACCGCTTCTCCGCTCGGATGGAAAGGGAGGTCGATCCCGCCGCGCTCCAGCGCGCCATCGACCGCTGTATGCCGCGCTTCCCGAGCTTTGCTGTGCGCATCCGCAAGGGCCTGTTCTGGTACTATCTCGAGCCGAACCATGCGCCCGGACCGTTTTTGAAGGAGGACGTCTCCGACCCCTGCCAGCCCGTCCGCTTCCGCGAGGACAACGGCTGGCTCGTGCGCTTTTACTATTACCGCGAGCGCATTTCCGTCGAGGTCTTTCATGCGCTTTCCGACGGCGGCGGGGCCATCGTTTTTTCCCGCACGCTCCTTGCCGAATACCTGCGCCAGACCGGCGTGGACGTTCCCGCGGGAAACGGCGTGCTCGATCTGAACGAGCCGCCGCGCGAGGAGGAGCTGGAGGACGCCTACGCCCGCTATGCGGGCCGCCACGCCTTCGGCCTGCGCCGCCTGCCGAGGGCCTATCAGAATACCGGCACGCCGGAGCCGTTCTACACCTTCCATGTCACGATGGGCTTCGTGCCGCTCTCCCGCCTGCGCGAGCAGGCAAAGAAGCATAACGTCTCCATCACGGAGTACCTCTCCGCCGTGCTCATCCACGTCATTCTGGAAAAGCAGAAGCGCGAGAGACCCTACCGTGAGCGCCCCGTGGCGCTGGCGGTGCCGATCAACCTGCGCGGCTGGTTCCCGAGCGAGACGCTGCGCAACTTCATCACCACCGTCCGCCCGTATATCGACCCGGCGCTCGGCGACTACACCTTCCCCGAGATCGTCTCGCAGGTGCGCCATTTTATGAAGCTGCACATCAACCGGCAGGAGCTGCAGGCGGCCTTTACCGGCAACGTCCGCTTTACGGAGAACTTTGCCCTGCGCCTCATTCCGGTCGTGCTCAAAAACCCGGTCATGGCGCTCAACTATCGCCTGTTCGGCGTGCGCCCCTATTCCTGCACCTACACCAACCCCGGCGCGTTCACCGTGCCGCCGGAGATGGCGGCGCACATCCGCGGAGCGGAGGTCATATTAGGTCAGGCGACCGTGCCGCGCTGTCACTGCGCCTCCATCAGCTACGGCGATACCATGGAGATCACCTTTGCCGGCACGCAGGCGGAGACGGACACCGAGCGCGACTTTTTCCGCTTCCTCGTGCGCGCGGGAATCCCCGTGCGCGTAGAGAGCAACCGATGAATAGCAGATCGAAAGAAGGAATTTGATGTCATATTGTGTCAAATGCGGCGTGGAGCTGGACGAGGGCGCGGAGCGCTGCCCGCTCTGCGGCACGCCGGCGTGGAAGCCGGATGAGACCGAGCCGCGCTATTTCCCGACCAAGCCGGCCGAGGTGCCGAGAGCATCGCGCAGAGCCGCCGCCGCACTGCTAACGGCGATGCTCGCGTCCGTGTCGCTCTGCTGCGGGCTGCTGAATCTCATTTTGCCGACGGAGCACCCTTGGGCGCTCTACGTCGCGGGCGCGGCAGTGATGCTGTGGATCTGGTTCGCACTGCCGATGCTCGTGCGCGGCATCCCAATCTTCTTCCGGCTGACGGCGGACGTCGCCGCCATCGGCATTTACGTGTGGATCATCTCCGCTGCGCTGCACGGGGGGCGCTGGTTCCGCGGGCTCGTGCTGCCGATGCTCGGCTGGGCGTGCGTCGTCGTATTCCTGCTGAGCTTTCTGCTGCGCGACGGCAGGCGCTCGCGCCTTTCTTCCATCGCCATGTGCATCGGCGCGGTGGGCCTGATGGCGATGGGCGTCGAATACTGCCTTGACCGGTATTTTCTTGAGGTGTGGCAGCCGAGCTGGTCGCTCGTCGTGCTTGTCATCTGCATCGGGCTCATCATCCCGCTGCGCATCGTGCGCCGCGTCCCGTCGCTGCGTGAGGAAGCGCGCAGACGCTTCAATATGTGAAACCTGCTTCTGAAAATGGAAAACCCGCCCTGACGCTT
>OHAT01002617.1_pt1 | contig 13130 bp, 5 predicted proteins | sample 1577141 | NCBI WGS metagenome assembly OHAT01 (sample SAMEA3541578, study PRJEB24748) | human gut metagenome | biome: human gut; feature: human-associated habitat; material: faeces | place: China | collected 2012
CGGGATTGCCGGGCGGCATGATGGGAAGTTTGATGGCCGATCTTGAAACGAATCTGGAATCTATCAACAAGTACAAGGCAAAACGTAACCTGCCGTTTATGACTCAGGATGAATTGTTGATCAAGTTGTTCAATGAAGTTGCTTACGTATGGCCGCGTGTGGGTTATCCTCCTTTGGTTACTCCGTTCAGCCAGTATGTGAAGAACCTTGCCATGATGAATGTAATGGCTATGGAGAAAGGTAAGGAACGTTGGGGAATGATTGCCGATGATATTTGGGATATGATTTTGGGTAAAGCGGGACGTTTACCGGGTAAACTGGCCCCTGAAATTATTGAAAAGGCAGAACGTGAAGGCCGCAAGTTCTTTGATGGCAATCCGCAGGACAATTATCCCGACCAGTTGGAAAAATATCGCAAGATGATGCTTGAAAAACAATGGGATAAAGGACAGGATGACGAAGAACTGTTTGAGTATGCCATGCATCCGGCCCAGTATGAAGCTTATAAGAGCGGGAAGGCAAAAGAAGACTTCTTGGCAGATGTGAAGAAACGTCGTGAGGAGAAAGCGAATGCCACTACTCCTGTCGAAGCTGAAAACAAGACCAAGGTATTGACGGTGGATGTGAACGGGCAACCTTATCGCGTTACAGTGGCATATGGTGCTGTAGATCCTGCTACGCTGACAGCTGCTTCGGGTGCAGTTCCCGCACAAGCTGCTCCTGCTCCGGTAGGGGAAGGGAAAGATGTGCTTTCTCCGTTGGAAGGTAAATTCTTCCTAGTAAAGAATGCCCAGGAAACTCCGAAGAAGGTGGGTGAAAAGGTTAATAAAGGTGATGTGATTTGTTACGTCGAAGCAATGAAGACCTATAATGCGATCCGTGCGGAATATGACGGTACTATAACTGCTATTTGCGCTAATTCGGGTGACACGGTTTCAGAGGATGACGTATTAATGAAAATAGTATAATGGAAGATATATTTGAAAGACTTTATGATATGACTGCTTTCAGCAATATTATTGCTGAACCGCAATTCTTGATAATGTATGCCATTGCGTTCATCTTACTTTACTTGGGGATCAAGAAAAAGTACGAACCGCTGCTGCTGATTCCGATAGCTTTCGGAGTGTTGCTGGCTAACTTTCCCGGTGGTGAGATGGGGGTTGTCCAGGCCGATGAAAACGGCATGGTAATGGTGAATGGAGCACTGAAGAACATCTGGGAAATGCCGTTGCACGAAATTGCGCACGACTTGGGCCTGATGAACTTTATCTACTACATGTTGATTAAGACCGGTTTTCTTCCGCCTATCATTTTTATGGGGGTAGGTGCTTTGACAGACTTTGGTCCGATGTTGCGTAATTTGCGGCTTTCTATTTTCGGAGCTGCTGCACAGTTGGGTATTTTCACAGTATTGTTGGTAGCTATCTTGATGGGGTTCACTCCGAAAGAGGCGGCTTCATTGGGTATTATTGGTGGAGCAGACGGTCCTACCGCTATCTTTACCACTATTAAACTGGCTCCCCATTTGCTAGGGCCGATTGCTATTGCCGCTTATTCGTATATGGCTCTGGTACCCGTTATCATTCCGTTGGTTGTGAAAATCTGGTGTACGAAGAAAGAATTGAGTATCAATATGAAGGAACAGGAAAAGAAATATCCTTCTTCGGTAGAAATCAAGAATCTTCGTGTGCTGAAGATTGTATTTCCGATTGTAGTGACTACGGTGGTCGCTCTGTTTGTGCCAAGTGCAGTGCCTTTGATTGGTATGTTGATGTTTGGTAACTTGATTAAGGAAATAGGTAGTGATACTTCACGTTTGTTTGATGCAGCTTCAAATAGTATCATGAATGCGGCAACTATCTTCTTGGGGTTGTCAGTCGGTGCGACAATGACTACGGAGGCATTTTTGAATTGGACTACTATCGGTATTGTGATAGGTGGTTTCTTGGCGTTTGCCTTGTCTATTTCCGGTGGTATCTTGTTTGTGAAGTTGGTGAATCTTTTCACTAAGAAGAAGATCAATCCACTGATTGGGGCTACAGGTTTGAGTGCTGTGCCCATGGCCAGCCGTGTGGCTAATGAAATTGCTTTGAAGTATGACCCCAAAAATCATGTGCTTCAATATTGTATGGCAAGTAACATTTCAGGAGTTATCGGTTCTGCCGTGGCTGCCGGTGTGCTGATTTCATTCCTACAATAAAAATCATCGTATTTAAATTGTTCGGGCACGAATTATACGGAAATTACAGATGTTTTAGACAATACTGTAAGATCTGTATAGTTCGTGTCTTTTATTCTCTTTCTGTATCGTTCTCCTGGCTAAAACAAATAGAATAGGCCCTCTCCTCACGAAGAAAGCCTATCGTTAGATTAATGTTTAATATAAGAGAGAGTTTTATAGTCCTAACAGTTCATTGAACTTCTCTGCTGTCTTGGGATCTGACGGACGGGTCATATTGGCAGAGATGATTTTGCCATCCCGATCCAGCAGGATAAAACGGGGAATGCCGTTGATGAGGTAAGCATCCATAAAGGTCCTGTCTGTTCCCATGTGTAACTGGATCCCTTTCAGTTGATCCTTTGTTACCATGTTCTCCCATGCCTTTTTGTTCTTGTCGCATGACAGGCTGACAAAATGAATATCCTTTCCTGCATATTTCTCTTCCAATTCCTTTAACGCAGGAAGTTCTCCACGGCAAGGGCCACACCAGGTAGCCCACACGTCAATATAGATATATTTCCCTTTCAAATCTGCCAAAGATACTGTTTTTCCATTGATATCCGGATAGGAGAAGCTAGCTGCTGAGGGATTGCCTGATCTTAATTTTTCCCACTTGGTACAAAGTGCGTTGAATTTTTCTATGGACTTTGCATCCTTCACATGTTTGCGGAATAGGACAATCAGCCCGTCTGCTTCATCCAGCCCGTTATTGTCTACAAAGTTATAAACAAATTGGTCAATCAGAAATTCTGCAACCTTTTCATCCTGTATGGTTGCATCTACGTAGTTTACACTTTGTTCTGTAGAATTGGATGCAACTGTTTTTCCTTTATTACTAAAGGCGCTGATAGCATCGGGAAGAAAAGCCTTATATTCTTTTAGAGCTAATAAACTGGCATTGATCGGAGTAATAGCTTCCAGTTTTTCATAATATGCTTTGGAAGGAATATAGTTGTCATCCTTTCCAAAATGAGGATGATACAAAGCGTATTTGGAGAAATAATAATACGTATAGAATTGCAAACGTATTTTTTCCTGTGCAGTGAAATCGGCTGGAAGTTTTGCGGCTTCCAATACTTGGCAATTGGCTGCGTACAGGCTGTCCCCTTTGTGTATGAGGGCGGCCTCTTGCATTTTCATATCGGGCATACCGAGTGATTGGAGCTCTTTGCTTCCCAGATAGGTGTTGATAGCGGCACCTGCTCCTTCAAAGGTTGTGTTTCTCCACATGTTGTCACTGTCGAATGACAAGGTAAGGTCTTGATTGGGATCCAGATAAAGAGTACGGCGTCCGCGTGTGTATTGCATGGTTACATATTGCGGAGTGAATCCTGTGATTTCTATGTTGCCGTTTCCAGCGGCATCAATCGCCACTTCTTTTTGTTCGCCACTTTGGCTGAAAGTCAATCTCACTTTGACCTTCTCATTGGGATTGGTGACCTTAAAAGTGAGCTTTGCAGCTTCTGTAGCGGTAAAGGTACTCAGCGCAAGGCCAAGTACCATGATGGATTTTAGAGTTCTCATCTTATTTTTTTCTTTTAGGTTTCATTTTCAATGCATCGGGACGCATGTTATAGACTTTCTTTCCGTATGCGGGTTCTGTGCTGAGGCAGGCAGGGATGGGGGCTTTGCCGTTCAGTTTGCGAAGTACCATTTCCAAGGCGGCTGCATATTCCTGATGGATGAAAGCATCATCTCTGTCTGTTTGGTTATAAGCAATGTATTGCAGATAGCCTACACATTTGTTGAACCAGAATTCGGGAAGTTCCTCTGCTTTGTATCCCAAACGGGCGATAAATTTCAGTCTACTGATTAACTCTTGCTGATTGACTGTGGTGTCTGCAATCATCGCATCAATCTGGGTAGCTGCCGCTTCATACTTTTGTTCCCGGATATCATTATTGATACGGATCATTTTCAGATTGAAATCTTTTCCTTCATAGTTGCATAAGGCTTCAATTTCCGCCAATTCGCCGTATGAAGTTTCTTTTGCCAATTTAGCATCAACAGCTTTTTTGCCGAAACGCTGGCAGAAATCTGCATAATTGTCTGATACTTGCTTCAGGTACGGGTTCATGCCATTGATAGTGTTTACATATACTTCCCATACATCCGGATCAGTCAGTTTGGCACCTCCTTTTATTAATTCATCAAAAGCGGCTTGTACGTTATTGCGTGCATAGACTGAATAGTGATAATTGATGTAATCAATCAGGAATGCACGTTCTCTGTTCCCCTTGGTATATTGCTCTTGCAGGTAAAAAGAGCGTTTGGTAGGAATGTTTGCATCTTTTCCTGTCTGAATAAACTGTTCGGGAGTCTGACGGCTGCTGCTGCGATGAACGATTTCTTCGGTGGCAGGATCTATGAATGCATAGGTGGGATAACTGCGTACACCGTATTTCTTGGCTAATGTAATTCCTTCACCTTCTTCAGCATCAATTTTGAGGTTGATGAAAGTTTGGTTATAGTAGTAACCCACTGTAGGCAATGAGAATACGGTTTGTGCCATATTCAGGCAAGGTCCGCACCATTGGGTATAGAAATCAATGAATATCAATTTGTTTTCTGCTTTGGCTTTAGCTACGGCTTCTGCCCAAGTAGTGCCGTGCAGGAAATTGATTCCTGCATTCTGGGCATTTAAGTGAATCGCATAGATACATGCGAAAATGAGTAAGATATATTTTTTCATGTCTTTGAATTTAATATGTTAATAACCAGGGTTTTGTTTACATTCCAGATTAGAACTGATTTCTGACGACGGAATGGCATCGATACGGCGGTCTATGATGCGTTGGTAATAATTGTCTCCTTGTGCTTCCGATTTTTCATATTCTTTTTCCAAAGCTTCTCTTAACGTCTTGTTCAAAGCAAGCAGACGGGTGAAATCGGGTTTCTCTGTGTATCCTGCAAAACGGATCATGGCAAACCATTCATGCCAGTTCTCGAAAGACAATTCCAGCATCCATTCGTTGAATATGGCGGTTTCCAGTTCTTCGTTATTGGCTGGAAGAATTATTTCGGCTCCTGCTCTTTCGCGTAGTTTACGGATCGGTGCGTAGGCTTCGGATATAGAGGCTCCCGAACGATACAAGGCTTCGGCTTTTATCAGATAAAGTTCAGAAACACGGCTGAAGATGACAGGCATGTCATTGGCATCATTCAGCAGCTTCTTTACCGATTTCAGGTTGTAGGCTACCGCAGAACTGCGGCTGTCCATCAGGCTGTCTACTTTAGAGAAGATGGCATCGGCGCGAGGATCATCCCCCACCAGTTCCACATACTCATTGGTGGGCCCCCAGTAACCTTGTTTTTTCGTGGGGCTGTTACCGTAACATTGCTGACGGGTTGAAGTGTTGGTGGCATCTTTTTGGTCGAATACACGAGCGAATAGAATCTCTTTGGTTGTTGAAAACTTATCAAAAACGTCACCATAGTTTGCTTCCGGCAATGGAGAATTTGTATCAATTGCATCATTAACTGCTGCTACCGCTTCTGTGTATTTTCCTGCATACAGCAATACTCTTGCCTTTAATGCCTTGGCTGCTTCTTTAGAAGCTTGTGAAAGCTTTTTCCAATCAGGAGCTTTTTCAATAGCTATTTCCAGTTGATCCAGAATATATTGATAAGAATCGGCTACGGAGCTACGTGCCTTTAGAGCATTGGATACGGATGGAGCTTCATTACGCATGACAACCCCGTATTCACTATTCATATCCCAAAATTCGCAGTAACGAACCAAGATATTGAAGTAGGCCAAAGCGCGTAAATAGGCTATTTCACCTAACACTTCGGCTCTACGGTTTCCGGAGAACTCTCCGTCACTCATGCGGTTACAGGCTGTTTCCAGGAAGTTGGCGTTTTTGATTACAGCGTAATCTGCATCCCATTCCGTTGCATCACTGAATGATAGGGTAGGCAACATTCGTTCGGAGTAGTAAACGGCATTACCGGCGCTGACAATTTCTTGACGCCACATGGTCCCGGCTTTGAAGGAACCACTTACTGTAGGAAATATGACATTGAATCCATTTCCAGGCAAGGAGTAATAGATTCCGTTTAAGGCTAACTCTACAGCAGCGGGTGTTGTGATGGCACCGTCTAAATCTGCTTCGAATTCGGGCTTTTGGTCCAAGACATCTACCAACTGGCACGAGGAAACGCCCATTGTAAGTAAAGCTAAGAATATATATTTTTTCATTCGATTATACATTTAAATGATTATAAGTTAATTTTTAAACCAGCCGAGAAAGAGCGGAAACCCGGATAAGTGGAGGTTTCATAGTTACCGCCATAGTTGCTGTTACTGTTTACGGTAGCAGGGTCTGTTCCCGGATAAGAGGTGAGCGTGAACAAATTGGTAGCCGAGACAAATAGTTGTCCTTTAATTACTTTGTTTAAAGGTAAATTATAAGTCAGACGCACTTCCTGCAAACGGAAGAAGGAGGCATTAAACAATTCATGATCGGTTAGTCTAGGTACACCGTCACCTATATACAAGGCCGGGTATTTGGCATCTTTGTTGGTGTCAGACCATCTGTCATTCAATCCATAGTCAATCAAACCGGTTAATTGTCCGGGTAGATTCTGCAATGTTTTGTTATAAATCTTCAAACCACCGATCTGATATCCGAAGTTGGCGAACAGGCTGAATTGTTTATAAGATAAATTGGCAGTCAGACCGCCGAACAGATCCGGATCCGGATTACCGATAATAACACGGTCATTGTAGTTGATGATTCCATCTCCATTTAAATCCTTAATTTCCAAATGTCCCGGTTTTAATGAGTTACCATCGTAATAACTTTGTCCCTTTGATTTAGCATAGGCATTCAATTCATCTATTCTGGCTTGATCTTGTATGATCCCGGCATATTCATAACCATGGAAAGCTCCCATTGGATAGCCTACAGCCAATACTTGGTCGGCATAGCTGCCTTGAACTACTACATTCATAGCTGATTGTGCTCTACCTTCTTCAACCAGTTTGGTGACTTTATTCTTGTTATGTGACATATTCAAGGTCAGGTCCAAGTTCCAGTCTTTAGTAGATAATACACGGCCTACCAGGTTTATTTCAATACCGCGGTTGGTCAATGCTCCGATATTACGGTTCATCTGCATAGAGCCACCGGTTGCACTGGGCGGGAAATCAAATGACCAGATCAAGTCTTTGGTATCTTTGATATAGCCGGAGATAGAACCGGTCAGTCGGTAATCGAACAATGCGAAATCAAGACCTAAATCATATTGGGTCGATTTTTCCCAACGGATGTCGCGGTTACCCACTTGTTTATGTATAATGGCTGACAGGTTATTATAACTGGTTGCTTCGTATAAATCACGATTAGAGAAGCTGGTTAAGTTTTGGGTACCGGTAGTACCTACGCTGGCACGTAATTTCAAATCATTAATGAATGTCAGGTTTTTCATGAATTTTTCCTGAGAGATACGCCATGCAATGGCTCCTGAAGGGAAGAAACCATAACGGTTGTTCGAACCAAACATGGATGAACCATCATAACGCCCTGTAAAAGTGAACAGGTAGCGCTCCATTAATTTATAATTGATACGGGCAAATGAAGAGAACAGACCACTTGCATTATATCCGTTACCCCAAGATGAGATGCTTGCGGCACTTCCTAAATTGGTGTAAATATCATTATCCGGATAAGTCTGGCTATTCATTCTTGTACTACGGCTTATACCACGTTCAAAGGAGATACCGGCTACGGCATCCAAAACATGATTCTTGTTGAACTCATAGTTATAATTCAATGTATTGTCGAATACGGTTTTTGAATATTTATAATGATATTCTGACCCACTGGCTTCATTTCTAGTACTTAGAAAACTTGGACTGAATGAATTGTTTTCAGTAAATTGTAAATTACCCGATAAACTGGAACGAAACCGGAATCCTTTCCAAATATCAACTTCTCCGTATACGGTTCCCATGATGCGGTAAATATTATCATGATTTTTCTTATAGGTGTTGGCTACCGGGTTGGCTTGACCTGTGGACATATCAAATTCACCGTTATCATTATATATAGGCATATCAGGACGATAACCTTGTGCGCTGAACAGTGAAGTTCCTGCATTATCCTGATCTGTATAACTCATATTAGCATTGATACCAAAACGGAGGATAGGCAATACATTCATTTCTGTAGACACGCGTGCATTATATCGGCTTAAGTCACCTCCTTTGACCATACCTTGCTGATCGAATACTGATAATGAAATAAGGTATTTAGATACTTTACTGCCTCCGCTTACAGTCAAGTCGGCATTATGGCGGATAGCAGTTTGTTTCACTTCATCAAACCAATTGGTGTTGGCACTGCCTAATGCGGTGGAATTAGGCTCAAGAATTTCTAGTGCATATTGGTTGGACGGATCATATACCAAGGTTTCTTTGGCAAAGCGGCGTACTGTTTCCCGCCATTCATCACCATATAAAATACGGAAGTTCTTAATTTGAACATCAGTGGTAACATTGTAGTTGAAGCTGACGGTAGGTTTGGAACCTTCCACTCCTTTTTTAGTGGTAACGATAACTACACCATTTGCGGCGCGAGAACCATAGATAGCAGCCGCAGAAGCGTCTTTCAGTACGTCCATAGACTGGATATCATTGGGCGAAATTGCATCCAGCATACTGGGATCTTCTACAGGAACTCCGTCGATCACATACAAGGGTTCATTGGAACCGGTCAATGACGTGGCACCCCGCACACGTACACGGACAGTTTCACCCGGAACACCTGTATTTTGGGATACCTGTACACCGGCAGCCAAGTTTTGAAGCATGGAGGTTACATTAGGAGTGTTTAATTGGCTCAATTGTTTTAAACCTACTGAAGCAACAGAACCGGTCAAGTCCTTAATGGAGGAAGTACCATAACCTACTACGACAACCTCGTCCAGATTAGTTACTTCACTTTCCATTTTTACATTGAAGACATGTCTGTTACCAATTTTCTCCTTAACCGTCTGCATACCGATAAAGCTGATCATTAGTTCGTCATTTTTAGTATTTTCGGGATAAGACAACATGAACTGCCCATCCATATTGGCTACAGTACCGAAAGTTGTACCTTGGATGACAATAGAAGCTCCAATGACCGGTTCACCCGTATCATCTTTGATAACTCCGGTAATCGTTCTGCGTTTGGCATTTCTGTCAATCGGTAATATTAACACATAATTGTTTTCCACTAACTCATAACGCATACCTGCCTGGCTACAAATCACGGAAAGTGCTTGTTCCAGAGGTTCTTTGTTTAATGTAAGTTTCAAAGGTACATTGTTCAATGTTGCATCTTCGTACATGATATTAATTCCGGTTTGCTTTTTGACCATGTTAAGGGCCTCTTTCACACTGATGTTTTCACTTTTGATAGTGACTGTCTTATCAGCTGATACATTTGCAAACACAGCGTTGAATGTGCAGAATATGCACATTAGCATTACTAAAAACCTCATTTTTGGAGGTTTAGCTACTAAACTCTTCCAAAGCTCGTTTCTTTTCATAAAACTCAAATAACTTATTTAATAATTTAGAATATTCCTGTTATACAGGGCTTGATTATTGTTTTTTTACTAATATGGTTTCTCCCTTTTTCTCAAACTTGACATCGGATACACGATGAATGATGTCTAGTGCAAAGTCCAAAGGCTTGTTGCGGAAAATAACTCCGGTGAATTTCATGGTTTCTAATTCCTTGGATGCTATTTGAATATCTACATTATAGCATCGTGACAGTCGGGCTGTCAGCAAAGGGAATGGCATTGCGTCAAATTCCATAGCACCATCTGTCCATGAAGTATAGAATTCTGTATCTACTTTGCTAACTTTTGATTGTGCAGAAGAGTAATGTTCACCTGGCAGCAGGTAGTATTCACCTGAAGGAGCAGTTACTTTTAGTTTACCTTCAATCAGAGTCACAGATAATTCTTCATCGGGATAAGCCGAGATATTGAAAGTTGTTCCTAATACATAAATAGCATGGACGTGTGCTTTTATTATGTAAGGACGGGCTGCATCGTGGGTTACCTCAAACATAGCCTCTCCTTCTAAGGTGATTTCACGGGTATCTCCAAACTGAACCGGAAAATCGATATGGGAGTCCGCATTCATTTTTACTTTTGTGCCGTCAGCCAGTACTATTGCGTATTCCGAACCTTTGGGTACTATGATTTTATTCTGTAATAATTCAGCATCTGGTTCTGGCTTATGAGGATAATTACTTTCTTGTGGGAATGTGATCTCTCCATTGTTGATACGACTTCCATTGATTTCCCGTTGGCTGTTATAAAGTGGAACTACAGACTGGTTTGCTTGTACCCAGGTGGCTTTAGGAGTTTCTGGATTTTGGGAAAGAGGTGATTGTTGTGATTGTTCGCTTTGGGCAATAACAGGTGCTAGGTTCCGGTCATTGAAATATAAAATGGAGGTAATCCCTATCAGTATTGCTATTGCAGCGGCTGAGGAATAGACTACGATACGGCGATAAATACTACCGGATTGGTTACAACGATTTTGAAGTGACTTCCATGAGCCTTCTTTATCAAACTGATGTAATAAGTTAAGTTGGTTGTTTACATGATGGAGTGAAAGTAACTTCACAAAAATTTCTTTATGTGAAGCGTCTTCTTCAATCCATTGTTTTAATTCTTTAAATTCCTGTTCATTGAGTTGATGGGACAGGTATTTTTGAATTAGAATTTCCGTTTTATTCTTTTGCATAATTGTTGTACTGTTTAACACTAAGTATCACAAATACGCAAAACGGGTGACAAAAATCTGAAGAAAATTATAAATTAAATAAGATTAGGATTTCTATCATATTGAAACGACGCAACATTTTTAATGCGCGTGATAAATGAGTTTTTACTGTATTTACGGAAATATGGAGTTCTTCGGCTACTTCTTTGTACTTTTTGTCTTCCAGAACAATCTTGACTAAAACATTGTATTCCTGTTCCGGCAGTTTTTTTAATTCGGCCAGCAACTGGCTTCTTTTTTGCAACAGTTCTTCTTCATCATAAAAGTCATCGATGGGAGAATAAGATTCTTCCTCCAGCTCGTCTAAGGAGAAATAGCGTTCCCGTTGTACTTTGGTCAGTGAGGAAAAACGGACGGCATTGAACAACCAAGCATGTAGGTTGGAGGAAATGGCAGTATGCGAGTTCTTGTCCCAGAAACTGACAAATAGATTCTGCACGATATCTTCTGAAGTTTCCGTAGAGCCTGTGAACTGTACAGAGTAAAGGCATAAGGGAAGGTAATAAGTATCATAAAGCAGACGAAAGGCTTCTTCTTTGTTTTCAGTAAAGAGGGCTAATATCCTTTCGTCTACTTCATCATATTTATTGTATTTTCTTGCATTATTGTCCATAGATGCCTTTTATGGCACAAAATTAGGAATTTAACCGGCAAAATGTGCGATTTACATCAAATAAAAATGCAAAAAGTACAATGTATTATGAATATTTTCTTTATTTTTCAATTCTGAACCAGTCTGCGTCTGTCCATCCTCCGTCATTGGTTACAATAGCGGGGCGCGTACAGAAGATACCCACCTTGGCTCCTATCCATTTACCTTCTTTTACTTGGAAGGTTTCCCCCAATGGCTGGAATTTCTTGCCGTCCGTACTGTAACTGAGGTTACATTTCACTAACAGGTCGTGACCGCCTTCACTGGCTTTAATCTTGTCTCCTTTTGCGGAAAATTTAGCGCGAAGATAGATTGTGCCGTCTTTTAAGGGAACGGAAGCATTTACTTTTTCAGTAGCTCCCCGATCGGCTTTCAGGCATTCCACTTGTGACAGGACAAGTCCGTTGTCTGTGTTTTCAACAACTAATCCGGCATAATCCATTCCCATTACAACCAGTCCCGTACGTTCACCTTTATATTTTTCTGTCGGCTTGAAAGTAAGTTTGGTGGTGGCAGTAAAATTGGGAGCCGGGGTTTTTTGTAGCATCAGATTAGAAACATCCCATAAACTTTTATAATCTTCGGGAACTGGGTAGGAGTATAGACGTACAAATCCTTCTCCTCCGTTGAAATAAGCCCATTTTTCATTGATGTTAGCCTGCCATTGCCATTGAGGAGACAATGTATAGCCATCAAACTCGTCACTTTCCTGCGGAGTACAAATAGGATAGTTCTTACCTACATTAGGCTTTTTATAAGTCAGAACAGGTTCGCCACAGCCGTCTCCGTCTTTATCAATACCTATGACGGGCCAATCATCAACCCATTTCATAGGTTGCAGGTGAACCAGGCGTCCGTAAGCACCTACGTCCTGGAAGTGCATGAACCAGTCTTCTCCCGTAGGGGTGTCCACCCAGCCTCCCTGATGAGGTCCGTTGACGGGAGAGTTGCCTTGCGCTAATACTGTTTTCCATTCGTATGGACCGTATACGTTTTTTGAGCGAAGTACGACTTGCCATCCTGTAGGAACGCCGCCTGCCGGATGGAAGATGTAATAGTATCCATTACGTTTATAGAATTTGGGCCCTTCACAAGTTTGATGTGCTTCATGACCATCGAAAATGATACGGGATTGTGTGATAGCTTTACTTGCATCAGCACTTAGCTCACAAATTGTAATTACACTTTTCAGTCCGGCCCGGCTTCCTGCATAAGCGTGAACCAGATATACACGACCGTCATCATCCCATAATGGAGTCGTGTCGATGATGCCCTTTCCGGCTTTCACCAAAACTGGCTCGCTCCAGGGACCTTTCGGATCTTTGGCTTTCACCATGAATGCTCCTTGGTCCGGGTCACCCCAGAATATATAGAATTCACCGTTATGGTGGCGGATACTGGGTGCCCATACACGGTTGCCATGTTCAGGACGGACATCGGTAACAGGGGGCAGTGCGTAG
>OHAT01002631.1_pt1 | contig 13086 bp, 10 predicted proteins | sample 1577141 | NCBI WGS metagenome assembly OHAT01 (sample SAMEA3541578, study PRJEB24748) | human gut metagenome | biome: human gut; feature: human-associated habitat; material: faeces | place: China | collected 2012
CAAAGTCGTACATCGGGTAGATGCACCACTTGTCGCCCTGACGGTGATGGTGCATATAGCGGATGCGGTAGATGACCGGATCGCGCATATTGAAGTTACCGGAGGCCAGGTCGATCTTCGCGCGCAGCGTGCGGCTGCCCTCGGGGAACTCACCGTTCTTCATGCGCTCAAAGAGGTCGAGGTTCTCCTCCACGTCGCGGTCGCGGTAGGGGGAGACGGCGGGCTTGCCGATGTCGCCGCGGTACTCCTTCGCCTCCTCGGGCGTCAGGTCGCAGACGTAGGCAAGACCCTTCTTGATCAGCTCGACGGCGTACTCATAATCCTTTTCAAAGTAATCGCTGCCGTAGAAGAAGCGGTCGCCCCAGTCGAAGCCCAGCCAATGGATATCCTCCTTGATGGCGTCGACAAACTCGACGTCCTCCTTGGTGGGGTTGGTATCGTCCATACGAAGATTGCACAGGCCGCCGAAGCGCTCGGCGGTGCCGAAGTCGATGGTCAGCGCCTTGCAGTGGCCGATGTGCAGATAGCCGTTCGGCTCAGGCGGAAAACGGGTGTGGACCTGCTGACCCTGGAAGCGACCACCCTCCGCAATATCCTCTTCGATAAAGGCGTCAATAAAGTTCTTGCCTTCGCTCTCGGCGACGGCGGCCTTGACTTCCTCAGCCATACTGAATCCTTCCTTTCTTCGCGCCTGCCTGCGGCAAGCAAAATAATGTTTGATTATAGTCCCTTTATTCCCTGTTTGCAACAATTTTATTGCATTCCTCGACAAGTTCTTCGCGCGTCGTCAGCGTACCAAGCACGTCGAGCAGTGCCGCGGTGGACAGATGCTCCGGCAGCGCCAGCGCGCGCAGCAGCGCGGCGCGCTTCGCTTTGCTCCCCGCGCCGATCAAGCCGAGGTCAAGAAGGTCCGCGTGTGTAACGGGATTTTCCTTTACGGTCGTCCCCTCTCCCTCAAAGGTCGCGCCCGCCGCGCGGAGCGCGGAAAGCAGCACCTCGGGCGGCATCCCCTCCACGCCGAGCTTGCCATCCTTGCCTGCTTTGCGCTTCCGCTTTTCCTTGCCGTACACATCGGGAACATAGGCGTGCAGCACGCGGCCCGTCGGGATAGCTCCCTTGAGACGGTTGCGGATCACAAAGCCCGCGCCGTCGGGATCGGTGAAGAGAATGATGCCGCGCGTCTCGGCGAGACGGCGCAGCAGCGCCGTCTTCTCGCGGTCGTTGAAGATACCGAAACCGCCCAGCTCCAAAACGGAGGCGTCCACCACCTGCAAAAGCGTATTTTTGTCGTAGCGGCCCTCGACCACGATGACCTCTTGGATTTTCGGCTTTTCCATCGTCACGCCCTCTGCGCGAGCTGCATGAGCAGCAGCTTCAGCTCGCCCTCGCGGTCGATGCCCTTTTCGCTCTTCATGCGCCGGTCGAGCTTCTGGCAGAGCGCCAGACTGTTCGCGCACCACTCGTGCGTCGTTTTCCGCGCCGCGTCGAGCAGCAGCCGCGCGGGATAGTCCGAGCGCATATTCCACAGGTCCATCAGCCAGAGCTTGTCCTTGCCCGAATCGAGCGCGAGACGCGCGGTGTAGAGCCGCCGCAGCTCCTTGGAAATAACGCCGAGGATCATGATCGGCTCCTCCTGCTTTTTGAGAAGCTGCCCCAAAAGCTCGCTTGCGCGGTCGTAGTCGCCCTTTGTGACGGCGCTCGTCATGTCGAACACCACCGCGTCGAGCACCGGATCGGCGACCGCGTTGATGTCCTCGACCGTCACCGCCCTGCCCTTGGCGTAGGCGCCGATCTTCTCGATCTCCGGCACGAGGCCGGTCATCAGGCTGCCGCAGGTGAACATCAGGTGCTCCGCCGTGCGGGCGTCGATGTCATGTCCCGTTACGCGGAAGCGGCGGGCGATCCAGTTGATCAGGTCGCTCTTGTCCTGCGGCTCGAACCGGACCTCCTGCGCCTTGTCCGAAAGCGCGGCATAGAGCTTTTTGTAGGCCTTGTTCGGCTTATACTCCACCAGATCGTAGACGAAGATCAGGCAGCAGTATTCCGGAAAATCGTCCAGCAGGGCGATGAGACGCGTCCGCTGTTCCTCGCCGAGCTTATAGAGGTCGCAGTCCGTGACGACGATGAGCGTGCGCTCGGCCATCATCGGCATCGCCTCGGTCATCTCCGTCAGCTCCTCCATCGTCAGGCCCTTGCCCGCAACGCGGTGGAAATTGAACTCCTCAAAGCCCGCGGGGACGAGCTTCTTCTGCACCTCCTTGAGATAATACTCGCGCAGGTAGCTCTCCTCACCGCAGAAAATATAGACCTCGCCGAGCGTGCCGGCCGCCAGGTCGGCCTTGAATTTCTGATAGCCCTTAGCGGCTGTTTTCTTCTCTGCCATGTTCCGCCTCAATTCACTGTGATATAAATATTTCCCTGCAGGTCCGTCCGGTAAACGGTCACGCCCGCGTCCGTCAGGCGCAGCAGCGCGTCCCGCGTCGGATGCCCGTAGCTGTTGCTGCCGACGCTCACCACGCCGACCTCCGGCGTGACGGTCTCCAGCAGCTCCTCGCTCGTCGAGTAGCGCGAGCCGTGGTGTCCGACGAGCAGCACCTCAATGTCCGGCAGCGGGTAGGCATCCAGAAGCGCCCGCTCCGTTTTGCTGTCCATGTCGCCGGTGATGAGCGTGTCGAACGTGCCTAGTGAGCAGACGATCGTCAGACCCAGCTCATTCGCGCCTCTCTCGCCCACCGGCGGGTAAAGCGTCAGCGCCGCCTCGCCGACGGCGGTCTGCGTTTCCTCCGTCACATAGCGGACCTCCACGCCATAGCGCTCCGCCAGCGCGAGGACCTCGGACTTTTCGCCGTCCTCCTCCGCAATGTCGGGAAGGTAGAGCGCATCGACGCCGACGCGGGCAAGCAGCAGCGCCAGACCGTTGGCGTGGTCGGCATGGTAGTGCGTGAGCACCACCGCGTCGAGCCGCCGTATCCCTGCGCTGAGAAAATAGTCCGCGGCGACATCGCCCGCACTGATGTAGGAATTGCTGCTGCCGCAGTCCACGAGCACACCATGGCGCTTGGAGAGCAGCGCGACGCTCTCGCCCTGTCCGACGTCGAGCGCCGTAACGTACAGGCTCCCGCGCTCGAATTGCAGCGCGTTGAACCGCGCCGTCACAAGAAGCATCGCCACGGCCAATGCGCCGGCGATCCACCAGCGGTACCGCCCCCGCCGCGCGATGGCGCAGACGGCAAAGAGTGCATAGACATACACAAGCCACAGCACGGAAAGCGCGGTGTTGAAATAGAGCGCGTGGAGCGGCAGGCTCTCCAGCAGTCCCGAAACAAAAAGCACATACCGCACGCCGAGCGACACGAGCGGCACAAAGGCCGCGCCAACCGCCGGGACGGTCATGCTCAGCAGCAAGCCGAGCAGCCCCGCGCCGAACACAAGGCTCACCATCCACAGGCACAGGAGATTGCTCAGGAGCGAGACCACGGAGAACGTACCGAAATAGTACGCCCCCAGCGGCGTGGAGAACGCCAGCGCACCGAGTGTCGTCGCAAACGAGGTCAGCACAAAGCGCAGGAGGCGGCTCTCGGTGTGGATGGCCCCTGTCAGCTTCGGCGTCAGCCACACGAGGCCCGCCACCGCCGAGAACGAGAGCTGCAGGCTGATGCTCGCGATGGCGTATGGATTTTTGAGCAGGATCAGCAGCAGTGCGAGGCCGAGCGCCGTCGGCGGGTCCTTCTCCCGCCTGAAAAGCGGCGCGAGCTGCGTCATCGAGAGCATCACGCAGGCGCGCAGGATGCTCGGCGACGCGCCGACCATCACCGCGTAGAGAAACAGCAGCGGGATCGTCACCGCGCAGCGTGTGCGCCGGTGCGACGCGCGGAGCAGCCGGTCAAGCAGCTCGACGAGGAACATACAGTGCAGGCCCGAGACGGCGGTGATGTGATAGATGCCCGCCTCGCTCAGGTTCGACGAATCCTCCACGTCAAGATAGCGCTTGTCGCCGAGGAGCAGGGCGCGCAGAAAGCCGCCCTCCCGCTCGCCGTAGACGGTCTCGATGGTCTCACCGAGCTTCTTCGCGATGCGCTGCGGCGCATAGCGAAGCGCGCCCGCGTCACCCGTCTCATATGACGGCTCGCCGCGGCTGTAGAGCAGCAGATAAACGCCCTTGGACGTAAAATTGCGGATGTGGCTGCCGTCGCCCGAGGGATCGGTCGCACTGTTGAAAAGCACCGTGTCCCTCACGCGCTCGCCCGGCTCAAGGGCGAGCAGGTCGAAGCCGCCGTAGTAGACGGCTCTCCCGCGCAGGCCGCGGCCCAGGATACGCACCGTCGCCTTCGCGCCGTAATTCGTCTCCACGGCGTAGGAGCAAAGCTCCAGCTCCACGTCCTCCGCCGCGCCGATGAGCGCCTCGTTCGGCACGGCGATGAAGCGCGTGTAAGCGGCGTTCCAGCCGAAGGCGAACGCCATGCCCAGCGCACACAGCAGCACGCGCCGCCGCATCGGGCCGCGCAGGAGAAGCCCGAGCGCCCCGAGCACCAGCACAATGCCCGCCGCCGGAAGCCACAGCGCAGGCGCGAGAAAATACTGCGACGCGATGCAGCCGAGCGCAAAGGCGGCGCAGAAGCAAAAGAGCGGGCGCGTCACGGCTCGTCCTTCAAGCCGAGCAGATAGTCGGTGCTGACCCGATAATACTGCGCGAGCTTGATGACCGCCCAAACGGGTATTTCCCGTTCTCCCCTTTCGTAACGCCAATAGACGTTCCGGTTCATGTTCAGATATTTTGCGATCTCGATCTGCGTTATATCATGGTCGACGCGCAGATCCTCCAACCGTTTGAAGTACATGGAATCACCTCGGAAATCATGCTACCATTTGGTAACATTCTCATGTGATTCTTCACCCATACGGTTGAATTTCTGTCCATTATACGACATCGTTTGCCATTTGGCAATGGAGGAATTTTTCACCCTATCGGCTGCACAGCGAAAGGGGGCCATTCTTCCGCTAAGAATGGCCCCCTTTCAATCCCCCAAGACCGCAAGGGCTGCGCCCTTGACCCGCCATTGACTGTCCCTGCAAGAGCAAAGCTGCACGCGCTGTGCAAAGGAATGCCTGCCAGTTTTTATTGCGGCTTTCGATTTGGCTTGCGCCTATGTCCGCTTGGCCGCTACCGCTGCGGGGTTTCGAGAGAAATTTTCAACGGCAGCTCGTACCAGCACTGCAGCAGCGGCTGAGCGGAAAGAGAAGCGCACCAAATCGTTCAGAAGATAAACACCGACATACGGTTGCTGAAATGAAACATCGGCAGTTCGGGGGTCAAGGGGCTTGCCCCTTGCGCTCTCTTGGGGTTCCAAAGGGGGTATTCTCTACGGTAGAGAATACCCCCTTTCGTCGTCGCCGCGCAGGGCGCGTCAAGCCCATACCTTTCGGTATGTTAAGTTCTCAGCCCGGAGGCCACGTCATATCCCGCCCCGCGAGCACATGGAAGTGCAGGTGCGGCACGCTCTGCCCCGCCTGCTCGCCGATGTTGGAGACCACGCGGTAGCTCTCGATGCCCATTTCTTTTGTCACCTTGGCAATGACCTCAAAGATATGCGCGACCACGGCGCTGTTCTCGGCGTTGATGCCGGAGACGGACGCGATATGCGCCTTGGGGATCACAAGGAAGTGCGTGGGAGCCTGCGGCGCGATGTCGTGGAAGGCGTAGCACAGCTCGTCCTCATAGACCTTGTTCGAGGGGGTCTCCCCCTCCGCGATGGCGCAGAACAGACAATCGTTCTTCATGGTTTCGTTCTCCTTTCAAAGAAATTGATTCCGGTCGGAATGGTAATGATAATCCGCCTCGGCCAGACGCGCGCAAAGCTCTCCCTTGTCCACGTCCAGCGAGGCGCACAGCTCATCTAAGCTCTCGTACTCGTCGCGCAGACGGGCGTTGCAGAAGCTCATGAGCATCACAGGATCGTTCGGCAGCTGCATCAGCCGATCACCTTGAGCACCAGATCATCCACCGCCGCGAGCGCGTCGTCGACCTTGCTCACCTCGGTGCCGCCGCCCATGGCGCTGTCGGGCTTGCCGCCGCCCTTGCCTCCGCAGATGGGCGCGATGGCCTTGATGATGTCGCCGGCCTTGACGCCCTTGGCGACCGCATCCTTGCCGCAGACCGCCAGCAGCGTGACCTTGCCGTCGTGGACGGAGGCCAGCACGCCGACAACGCCCGGCTCCTTATCGCGCAGGAAGTCGCCGAGCTTGCGCATGGCGTTGGGGTCCATGCCGTCGCGCTGGGCGGTGATGACCTTCAGGCTGCCGACCGTCTTGGCGGCGGTCAGGAAGCTGCGCGCCTCGCCGAGGGACGCCTCCTCCTTGAACTTTTCAAGCTTGGCCTTGATGTCCTTCAACTCGCCGATCTGGGCTTCGAGCTTGCTCTCCAGCTCCGCCTGCGTGGTTTTGAGCATCTGCGCCACGCGGACGATGCGCTCCTGATTGCGGCGGATCTCGGCAAGCGTCTGCTTGCCGGTGATGGCCTCGATGCGACGCACGCCGGAGGCGACGCTGCCCTCGCTCTTGATGCGGAACAGGCCGACCTTGGCGGTGTTGTCAAGATGCGTGCCGCCGCAGAATTCCATGGACACATTGCCCATCTCGACCACGCGGACCACATCGCCGTACTTTTCGCCGAACATGGCGACGGCGCCCTTCTTCTTCGCCTCCTCGATGGGCAGCACCTCGGTCACGACGGGGATGCCCTCGAGCACGGCGTCGTTCACAAAGGCGTCGACCGCGGCGAGCTGCTCGGGCGTGATGCCCTCGAAGTGCGTGAAGTCGAAGCGCAGGCGGTCAGGCTCAACAAGGGAGCCGGCCTGATGGACATGGTCGCCCAGAACGTGCTTGAGGGCCGCGTCAAGCAGATGGGTGGCGGTGTGCGCGCGGCGCACGCCCTTGCGGCGCTCGACGTCGATGCTCGCGGTCACGGTATCGCCGAGCTTGAAGCTGCCGGAGACGACCTTGCCGGTGTGCATATACTTGCCGCCCTTGTTCTTCTGCACGTCGGCGACTTCAAATTTTGCGTCGCCGCAGGTGATGACGCCGTGGTCGGCGACCTGGCCGCCCATCTCGGCGTAGAACGGGGTCTTGTCGAGCACGACGATGCCCTCGACGCCGCTCATCATCTCCTCGGCCTGCTCGCCCTCGACCACCAGCGCGACAAGCTTCGCGTCGTCGATGGAGTCGTGGTCGTAGCCGACAAACTCGGTGGACGGAATGTCCTTACCGAACTCGACGCCCGCCCAGCCGAGGTCGCCGAGCGCCTTGCGCGCCTCGCGGGCGCGGTTCTTCTGCTCGGACATCGCCTTGGCGAACGCCTCCTCGTCCACGCTCAGCCCCTCGTCCGCCGCCATCTCGCGCGTGAGGTCGATGGGGAAGCCGTAGGTGTCGTAGAGCTTGAAGGCGTCCTCGCCGGAGAACTTTGTCTCGCCCTTAGCCTTGTGCTCGGCGAGCATATCGGAGAAGATCTTCATGCCGCCGTCGATGGTCTTGGCAAAATTCTCCTCCTCGGTGCGGATGACCTTGGTGATATAGCTCTGCTTCTCGCGCAGATCCTTGTACTCGCACTCATTGACCGCCACGACGGTGTCGACGATCTCATAGAGGAACGGGCGATTCACGCCGAGGAGCTTGCCGTGACGCGCCGCGCGGCGCAGCAGGCGGCGCAGGACGTAGCCGCGGCCCTCGTTGCTCGGCAGCACGCCGTCGCAGATCATAAAGCTCGCAGAGCGGATGTGGTCGGTGATGATGCGCAGGGAGACGTCGCGCGCGTTGCTCTCGCCGTAGTGCGCGCCGGTGATCTCGCTGACCTTGTTGGTGATGTGCATGACGGTATCGACGTCAAACAGGGAGTTGACATTCTGGCTGACCATCGCCAGACGCTCCAGACCCATGCCGGTGTCGATGTTCTTCTGCTTGAGCTCGGTGTAGTTGCCGTGGCCGTCGTTGTCGAACTGGGAAAAGACGTTGTTCCACACCTCAACATAGCGGTCACAGTCGCAGCCGACCGTGCAGCCGGGCTTACCGCAGCCGTACTCCGCGCCGCGGTCGTAGTAAATTTCGGAGCAGGGACCGCACGGACCGGAGCCATGCTCCCAGAAGTTATCCTCCTTGCCGAAGCGGAAGATGCGCTCCTCAGGAATACCGACCTCGTCGCGCCAGATGGCAAAGGCCTCGTCGTCCGCGGGCGTGGTATCGCTGCCGGCGAACACAGAGGGGTACAGGCGGTCCGGCTCCAGGCCGACCCACTCGGGGCTGGTGAGGAACTCCCACGACCAGGCGATCGCCTCATGCTTGAAGTAGTCGCCGAACGAGAAGTTGCCGAGCATCTCAAAGAAGGTGCCGTGGCGCGCGGTGTGACCGACGTTGTCGATATCGCCCGTGCGGATGCACTTCTGGCAGGTGCAGACGCGGCGGCGCGGCGGCTCCTCCTCGCCCTTGAACCAGGGCTTCATGGGGGTCATGCCCGCGTTGATGAGCAGGATGGACTTGTCGTTTTGCGGGATCAGGGAAAAGCTGGGCAGGCGCAGGTGGCCCTTGCTCTCAAAGAAGCGGAGGAACATCTCTCTCAGCTCGTTGAGGCCGTAAACAGGATGGGACATGGTTGATTTCTCCTTTGTATGATAAATTTTTTGTCTTATTTTTTCTTGATCTCCATTCCGATCAGCTGCATATCGGGGTCAAAGGCGATGCGGAAATAGACGCTCTTTTTCTCGTACTTTCGCCGGATGACCGCGATGGCGTGCGGCTCGTCGGTGTCCGTCACGCCGGTGACCATCGTGTCCGTCACCTCCTTCGGCTCTCCGAGGCCGTCGGTCGCCGTGTCCATCACGTCCTCCAGGGCCGAAGCGGTCGTCGCATCGCGCACATCGCTGCGCAGTTCCTCGTAGACCTCGTCGTATTCACCGCGGATCAACTGGTCCATCACGCCGAGTCCGGCGCTGAGGACCGCGTCCTCCTCCATTCCCTTTGGCAAGGGATTTCCCTTTACCGCGCACGCGGTACAAAGAAGCAGCGTCAGCGCTGCGAGCGAAAGCAGTATGCTCCGTTTAATCCTCTCTCACCTCTTTTCAGAATCAAAAAGGCTCCGCCCCCGAAATAGGGGCGAAGCCTTGCTTCACGGTACCACCCTAATTATCTCCCCTCCGCGGGGAGCATCTTAGCCGTCCGGTAACGGGGACGAGGCGTTCCGCTCCTCGCGGACGGCTCCAAAGCGGCTGCCGTGCCTCGTAGGCCGAGGGCTTTCACCAGCTCCCTCTCGCTGCGGGCTCGTCTGCACGGCTGACTTTTTCATCGCGTTTATGGAGCTATTATATCCGAATTTCTTTTTTTGTCAAGCGCCCGCTTGCAATTCCTCCGCCTTTGCCGTATACTTTTTACACTTGTGCTACCGTATTTTGAAAAGAGGGAAACCTATGAAGCGTTCCTATTCCGGCTATCTGTACATCGTCCTCTGCGCCGTCATCTTCAGCACGATGGAGGTCATGCTCAAAACCGTTCACGGCGTCTTCGCGCCCATGCAGATCACCTGCCTGCGCTTTCTCATCGGCGGTCTCCTGCTCATTCCCTTTGCCCTGCGCTCGATGAAGAAAAAGGGCGCCGCTTTCACCCGCGCCGACGCCGACTTCTTTGCGCTCACGGGCTTTCTGTGCGTGGCGTTCTCGATGGTGCTCTACCAGATGGCGGTGACCTACACCAAGGCGTCTGTCGTCGCCATCATTTTCTCCTGCAATCCCATCTTCGTCACCATGCTTGCCTATTTTCTCCTGCGGGAGGAGATCCACCGCAACCACCTCATCGCCCTCGCGCTCGAGCTGCTGGCGGTTCTCATCATCATTGATCCGCTGCACGCCTCGCTCGATCCCACCGGCGCGCTGCTCGCCATTGCCTCAGCGCTGGTGTTTTCGTTCTACAGCGTAGTCGGCAAGAAGCGCACGCCGCGCTTCGGCGGCATCGCCGTGACCTGCTTCAGCTTCCTCTTCGGCTCGGTGGAGCTGCTGGCTGTCCTGCTGCTCGGCCGCACGGCGGCGTTCGGCGGACTGTTTGCCTCGCTGGGGCTGGACATTTTCGTGAATGTCCCTCTGTTCTCCGGCATCCCGCTCTCCGCGCTGCCAGCGCTCGCCTACATCTGCGCGGTCAACTCGGCGGCAGGCTACGTCTGCCACATGATGGCGCTCGAGAAGACCAGCGCGCAGGAGGCGTCCCTCATTTTCTTTCTCAAGCCGATGATCGCGCCGCTCTTCGCGTTTCTCTTCCTGCGCGAGGAGATCACGGCGAATATGCTCCTCGGTATCGTCTGCTTCCTCGTCGGCTCCGGCATTGCCATCCTGCCGGGCCTGATCGCGCAGAAAAAGCAGCAGCGCGCCTGATGCATTCCGTAAAAAAATGCCGCTTTCGTCCGATAGCGGCATTTTTTTCTTTTCAATCCCTTGCGCTCAGGTCGACCGCGTGGCGCACAAAGCTCATCGCCGGCACGCTGCGCGGCAGCTGCATGGTGAATATCATGCGGGGATTTCTCGGCTCGAGCAGCGTGAAGCCCTCGGCGTCGCGCATCTCGGGAACGACCATGGAGAACGGCTTGCAGTCCGGCCCCCCGACCTCCACCGTGTCGCCCGCGCGGAACTTGTTGCGCAGGCTGAGCGTCGCCATGCCGTTCGCGTCGCAGCTCTCGACCACCGCCACGACCTGCCAGTCGCGTATGTAGCGGGAATTGTCGTAATACTGCCCCGGCTGACCGTAATAAAAGCCGGTCGAATAGTGGCGGTGACTGACGTGCTCGACCTCGTCGAGCCAGACCGGGTCGGGCGTCTCCCCCGCCGCGACCTCGTCGAGCACATGGCGGTAGGCCCCCGTGACGATGGCGGCGTAGTATTCGCTCTTCGCGCGGCCCTCGATCTTGATGCAGTCGATGCCCGCGTCCATGATGTCGTCCAGATGGCCGATCATGCACATATCGCGGGAGTTCATGATGTACGTTCCCTTCTCGTCCTCAAAGACGGGGAAGTATTCGCCCGGCCGTTTCTCCTCCATCAGGGCGTACTGATAGCGGCAGGGCTGGGCGCAGGCGCCGCGGTTGCTGTCGCGCCCCGTCATGTAGTTTGAGAGCAGGCAGCGGCCCGAATAGCTCACGCACATCGCGCCGTGGCAGAAGGTCTCCAGCTCCAGCCCGGACGGGAGCTTCTCCCGCATTTCGCGTATTTCCTGTAAAGAGACTTCCCTTGCCAGTGCCACGCGCTTCGCGCCTAAATCGTACCACGCCCTTGCACACTCATAGTTGGCGATGCTCTGCTGTGTGGAGATGTGGCGCTCGCACCTCGGCGCGTACCTCCCTGCCAGCGTGAACGCGCCGAGGTCGGCTAAAATCAGCGCGTCGACGCCCAGATCGTTCAGCCGCTCCAGATGCTCGGGCAGCCGCGCGACCTCGTCGTTGCGCGGCATGGTGTTTACCGTGACGTGGACGCGCACGCCGTGGTCATGCGCGAAGCGCACGGCCTCCGGCAGCTCGTCGGCGGTGAAGTTGCCCGCGAACGAGCGCATCCCGAAGCTCGTGCCCGCGAGATACACCGCGTCCGCGCCGTAGAGCACCGCCATTCTCAGCTTTTCCATATCGCCCGCAGGGGCGAGCAGCTCCGGTTTCTTTCGCATAATAGCTCCTCTCTCAAAAGCAGCATGGCCACAGGCCATGCTGCTTTTTTCGGTCCTCAGCCGCCGTACTGGCTGGAGTTGACAAAGTTGACGTGCTCGCGGTAGGTTTTGAAGAAGTGATGCACGCCATCCTTGCCGAGCGCGTAGAAATAGTAGTTCGTGTCCGCCGGCTCCAGCGCCGCGCGGATGGACGCGAGGCCCGGATTGCAGATGGGCGTGGGCGGCAGCCCCTCGTGCATACGCAGGTTGTAGGGCGTATCCTTATCGAGGTCCGCCTGCGTGAGCGGGCCGGCATAGTTCTCGCCGTTCGCGTAGCCGAGACCGTAGATGACCGCTGCGTCGATCTCGAGCTTATGGTAGGTCTCGCCGACATTGTTGAGGCGGTTGTAGATCACGGAGGCGATGTTCGTGCGGTCCTTGCCATCCGTCTCCTTTTCAATGAGCGAGGCAATAATGAGGATCTCCTCGAGCGAATAGCCGGACTCCTCCACCTGCGTCATCAGCTCATCGTCCATGCGCTGCGAGAAGTTGTCGAGCAGGCGGCAGATGGCGTGAGACGGGTCCTCGTTGACGAAGAACTCATAGGTGTCCGGGAAAAGATAGCCCTCGAGCTTGGCGATGCCGGACTTGCCGGAGTCGAGGAAGCTGTAGTCGAAGCTCCCGCGCTCCGCCGCGCTGAGCAGCGCATCCTCGCTGTTGATGCCGTACTTGGCCAGCAGCGAAACGATCTGCCGCACGCTGTAGCCCTCCGGGATCGTGACGGTGACGGTATCGGCGTTGATGGTCGCGTTGCGGTTGCTCATGCCCTGAATGAGCGCGTTGTAATCCATGTCGGTGTTGAGCTCATAGGTGCCGATGCCGATCTTGTCTCCTGCGTGGCGCACCGCGCCGAAGAGCTTGAAGAACCACTTGTATTCGATCAGCCCCTCGTTTTTGAGCTTTGTCGCAATGGAGTTGACGTCGTCGTCCTTCGTGACCTCGATGGTTGCGGTGAGCGGCTCCTTATTGAACGCGCACATATCGTTCGCCAGCAGCCAGCCGACGCCCGCCAGGATCGCCGATACGGCGACCACAAAGATCAGCCAAAGCAGAAAGCGGCGCTCGCGGCCCTTGCGGCGGTTCCGCCGGCGGCGCTCCTCGCTCGCGGCGCTCTGCGCGGAATGGGGCGGACGCTCGCCGCCCTCGCGGCGGACCTGCCCGGCGTCCCATCGCGCGGTGTTGTATTTTTCCTCGTGATCCATAAGAGAACAGCACTCCTTTTCAAGAATCCTAACAGCCATGAGCAAAACGCAAGAAACGCAGTAATTGCAATGGTTCCCGGCCATGGCTGAAACCGGAAATCACTCATATGGTATAGAAAGCGGAGCCCCTTTTTGGTAAAATTGACTTGAGAGAAAACCAACCAGA
>OHAT01002632.1_pt1 | contig 13084 bp, 9 predicted proteins | sample 1577141 | NCBI WGS metagenome assembly OHAT01 (sample SAMEA3541578, study PRJEB24748) | human gut metagenome | biome: human gut; feature: human-associated habitat; material: faeces | place: China | collected 2012
TGCGCGCCGAGGAGGCCGCCCTGACCGGCGAGAGCGTGCCGGCGGCAAAGTCGCCGGATGCGCTCACGGCAGCCGGCGACATCGGCCTCGGCGACCGCAGCAATATGCTCTATCTCGGCAGCAGCATCGTCTACGGCCGCGGCCGCGCCGTCGTCACGGCGACCGGCATGGGCACGGAGATGGGCGGCATCGCCGACGCGCTCACGCAGACGCAGGAGCGCAAAACGCCCCTGCAGCTGCGCCTGACGCAGCTGAGCCGCATCCTGACGTGGCTCGTGCTGGGCATCTGCGCGGTCGTGTTCGCGGTCGGCGTGCTGCGCACCGGAACGATCAACGGCCGCGTCGTGCTCGACACGTTCCTGATCGCCGTCAGTCTCGCGGTCGCGGCCATTCCGGAGGGGCTGGCCGCGGTCGTGACGATCGTGCTGTCCATCGGCGTGACGAACATGAGCCACCGCGGCGCGGTCATCCGCCGGCTCACGGCCGTGGAGACGCTCGGCTGTGCGCAGGTCATCTGTTCGGATAAGACCGGCACGCTCACGCAAAACCGCATGACTGTGACGGAGTGCGCGGGCAGCGACGAACACCTGCTCGCCACGGCCATGGCCCTGTGCGTGGACGCGGTGCATGACCCGGAGACGGACACCGTGACCGGTGAGCCGACCGAGGCCGCGCTCGTGCGCTGGGCGGTCGCGCAGGGCCTGGCGCCGAGCGCGCTGCGCGCGCAGTATCCGCGCGTGGCCGAGGCGCCGTTTGACAGCGAACGAAAGATGATGAGCACCCTGCACGCCGACGGCAGCTCCGTCGTGCAGTATACCAAGGGCGCGCCCGACGTGCTGCTGCCGCTGTGCGACCGGATCTGGATCGACGGCCGCGCCGAGCCCATGACGGACGCGCACCGCGCCGAGATCGCGGCGCGCAATCACGCCATGACCGGCAGTGCCCTGCGCGTGCTGGCGGCGGCCATGCGCACGTATGACGCGCTGCCGGGCGACACGTCGCCCGCGGCGCTTGAGCAGCACCTGTGCTTTCTTGGCCTCACGGGCATGATCGACCCGGTGCGCCCCGAGGTCGTGGACGCCATCCGCGCCTGCCGCGGCGCCGGCATCCGGCCCGTCATGATCACCGGCGACCACGTGGACACCGCCAAGGCGATCGCCAGGGAGCTCGGCCTGCTCGGCCCGGGCGACGAGGCTGTCACCGGCACGGAGCTGAGTGCCATGGACGATGCCGCGTTTTCCCGCCGCCTGGGGCACATCAGCGTCTACGCCCGCGTGCAGCCCGAGCACAAGACCCGCATCGTCCGGGCCTGGCGGAATGCCGGCTTCGTCACCGCCATGACCGGCGACGGCGTCAACGACGCGCCGAGCATCCGCGCGGCGGACATCGGCATCGGCATGGGCATCACCGGCACGGACGTGACGAAAAACGTGGCCGACATGGTGCTTGCAGACGATAACTTCGCCACCATCGTCGGCGCGGTCGAAGAGGGCCGCCGCATTTACGACAACATCCAGCGTGCGATCAAGTTCCTGCTCGGCTCGAACATGAGCGAGGTGCTGAGCATTTTCACCGCGACGATGCTCGGCTTCACGATCCTTGAGCCGGTGCACCTGCTGTGGATCAACCTCCTGACCGACTGCTTCCCGGCGCTCGCGCTCGGCATGGAGCGCGCGGAGCCGAACGTCATGTCCCGCCCGCCGCGCAGCGCGCGCGCGAGTATTTTTGCCCATGGCGTCGGTTTCGACTGTGTGTATCAGGGCGTGATGTGCGCGGTGCTGACGCTGGCGGCGTTTTTCATCGGCCACCACATGGAGTACGGCGTCTGGACGCTCACGAACTCGCCCGACGGCACGACCATGGCGTTTCTGACCCTGAGCATGGCGGAAATTTTCCACAGCTTCAATATGCGCGCACACCGGGCGAGCATCTTCACGCTGCGCACACCCAACTGGACGCTCGTCGGCGCGGCCGCGGCGAGTCTTGCGCTCACGACGCTGTGCATTTATGTGCCGTTTCTGGCCGATGCGTTTGATTTCACGGCCATCTCCGCCGCCGAGTACGCCGTGGCTATGGGGCTTGCGGTTTTGGTCATCCCGGTCGTCGAACTCGTCAAATGTGTGCAGCGCGCGGTGGAAAAACGCGCGGGGCGCGCATGATTTCTGCCGCGCCGGCGCACACTAACTCCGATTTCAACGAGAGGAGATGGGTGCTGTGCGCCAGGCGCTGCCGATTCCCCAGCGCGTGATGGCCGTGGTGCTGTCGGTGCTGTTCGTGTTCTGCCCGTTCGCGGCCCATGCCGCCGGGGAGAGCGACCCTGCGGCCGATCCCGTGCTGCTGCCGATCATCATGTATCACGAGGTGAAGCCCAACAAATCCGGCAAGGACGCCATCCAGCCGTGGGAGTTCGAGGCAGACCTCAAATGGCTGGCCGACAACGGCTACACGACGATCGTTATGGCCGACCTCATCGCCTATGTGCGCGACGGTACGCCGCTGCCGGAAAAGCCCATCATCCTCAGCTTCGACGACGGATACTATAATAATTACGTCTATGTCCTGCCGCTGCTGCAGCAATATTCGGCGCGGATCGTCCTCTCGCTCCTCGGGCGCAACACGGACGATTTCACCGAGTGGCCAAGTGAGAGCATCGACTACGCGCACGTCACGTGGGATCAGCTCAACGAAATGCTCGACACCGGCCTCGTTGAGGTGCAGAACCACTCGTATGACCTGCACGCTTACACATCCGAGCGGCACGGCTGCATGCAGAATCCGGGCGAGTCGGACGCGGCCTATACGCAGCTGCTGCGCGCGGACTTGCAGCGCCTGCAGGATGAACTCGCCGAGCACACCGGCCGCACGCCGGACACGTTTGCCTACCCCTACGGCAAGTACGGCGACCTGACGGACACCGTCCTGCGCGACATGGGCTTTCAGGCGACGCTGACGTGTGACTGGGGCGTGAACCACATCACGCGCGATCCGGACTGCCTCTACCGGCTCGGACGCATCTGCCGGTCGCATGATCAGTCGCTGCAGTCCGTGCTCCGGCGCGCGCTGAAGGCGACGGCGCGAGCGGATGAAAACAGAAGACAGAAAGGGCACGCATCTTGCGGATGCGTGCTTTTTCGTGCTTTGCACGCACCGTGCGCCTTGGGCATACACTGAGGAGAAAGCGATTTGGCGCAAGCAAAGGGGGAGACGCCATGAAAATCGAGCTGCGCCGGGCCGCCATGACCTATCAGGCGCCGGACGGGGAAGTGGCGGCGCTGCGGGATGTGACCTTCGGCGTGGCCGACGGGGAGTTCGTGAGCATCGTCGGGCCGTCCGGCTGCGGAAAATCCACGCTGCTGGCGCTCATCGCCGGCATCGAGCATCCGTCGGGCGGGGAGGTGCTCGTCGACGGCGAGCCTGTGCGCGCCCCGACGGGCAAGGCGGGGCTCATGCCCCAGCGCGACCAGCTCTTTGACTGGCGCACGATCTGGGGCAACGTGACACTCGGGCTGGAGGTCCGGCACGAGAACACGCCGGAGCACCGCGGCGGCGTGCACGATCTGCTCGAGCAGTATCAGCTCGCGGGTTTTGCGCGCAAGCTGCCCAATCAGCTCTCCGGCGGCATGCGCCAGCGCTGTGCGCTCATCCGCACGCTGGCCACATCGCCGGATGTGCTGCTGCTCGACGAGCCGTTTTCCGCGCTGGATTATCAGACGCGGCTGGCCGTCTCGGGCGACATTTCGCAGATCATCCGCCGCGAGCATAAGACGGCCCTGCTCGTCACGCACGATATTTCCGAGGCCATCAGCCTCTCGGACCGCATCGTCGTCCTGTCGCACCGGCCCGCGACCGTCAAGGCCATCCACGACCTCGGCGCGCTGCGCACTGTGCCGCCGCTCGAGCGGCGCAGCCGGCCGGAATTTCAGACGCTGTTCAATCAAATATGGGAGGAGCTGGATGTCAATGTCTGAACGATCGCCCTCCCCGCAGCGCGCGGCCTATCTGCGCGCGCAGCGCCACCGCCGTCGGCTCGTGCTGGCGCTGCAGATCCTGCTGCTGGTCGCGTTTCTCGGCCTGTGGGAGCTCTCGGCCCGGCTCGGCTGGGTGGACGCCTTCATCGTCAGCAGCCCGTCGCGCGTGGTGCACACGCTCGTGGGCCTGCAGACTTCCGGGGAGCTGTGGCTGCACATCGGCACGTCGTGCCTCGAGGTCGTGGTCGGCTTCGTGCTCGGGACGCTGCTCGGCACGCTCATCGCCATCGGCCTGTGGTGGAGCGAGCTGCTCTCGCGCGTGCTCGACCCGTATCTGGTCGTGCTCAACGCGCTGCCGAAAACGGCGCTCGGCCCGGTGTTCATCGTCTGGATCGGCGCGGGCACAGAGTCGATCATCGCCATGACGATCGCAATCTCGATTTTTGTCACGATCCTGAATATGCATGTCGGCTTCCTGTCCACGGACCGGGAGAAGATCCGCCTGATGCAGACGCTCGGCGCGACCCGGCATCAGATCCTGTGGCGGCTGGTCATCCCGGCCAACTACGCCACGCTCTTCAATACGCTGCGCGTGAACGTCGGCCTGTCGTGGGTCGGCGTCATCATGGGCGAATTTCTGGTCTCCAAAGCCGGTCTCGGCTATCTGATCGTCTACGGGTCGCAGGTGTTCAACATGGACCTCGTGATGGCGACCGTCCTCGTGCTTGCGGTGGCGGCCGTCGTGATGTATCAGCTGGTGCTGTGGCTGGAGAAATTTTTCAAAAATCGGTTGGGAGTGACGCAATGAAACGGTTTCTTTGTGGGGTTCTGGCGGCGCTGATGCTGGTGGTCTTGTGCGCCTGCGGCAAGCAGGAGACGGCCACCGTCCGCCTGAGTGAAGTGACGCATTCGGTGTTCTACGCGCCGCAGTATGTGGCGCTGGAGCAGGGCTTTTTCGCCGATGAGGGGCTGAATATCGAGCTGACCAACGGCGGCGGCGCCGACAAGGTCATGACGGCGGTGCTCACCGGGCAGGCAGACATCGGGCTCGCCGGGCCGGAGGCGTGCATCTATGTGTACAATCAGGGCAAGGACGATTACCCGGTCGTGTTCGGCCAGCTCACGAAGCGCGACGGGTCGTTCCTCGTCGGGCGCGAGGATGTGCCCTTCAGCTGGGAGCTGCTGCGCGGCAAGACTGTTATCGGCGGCCGCGCGGGCGGCGTGCCGGAGATGACGCTCGAATACGTCATGCGGCAAAACGACGTTGTCCCAGGCACGGATGCCGCTGTGGACACGACCGTGCAGTTCAACATGATGGCCGGGGCTTTCACCGGCGGCAACGGCGACTTTGTCACGCTCTTCGAGCCGACGGCCACCGAGGTTGCGCAGGCGGGCAAGGGCTACATCCTTGCGTCCATCGGCCAGGAGAGCGGCGAGATCCCGTACACGGCCTACTTCGCCTCGCAGGCCTACATAAAAGACCATGCGGACATCGTGCAGCGCTTTACGAATGCCATCGCCCGCGCGCAGAAATGGATCGCGGAGCACGACGCGGCGGAGGCTGCCGAGATCATCGCCCCGCAGTTCCCGGACACGAGCGTGCCCGTGCTCACGCAGGTCGTGCAGCGCTACAAGGACATCGACGCCTGGAACGGCACGCCGGTCATGACGCGCTCGTCCCTCGAGCGGCTCGAGACCGTCATGGAGACGGCCGGCGTGCTCGATCACGCCGACTGGGTGGATTTTGACCGCCTCGTCGACAACAGCTATGCCCGTAACGCCTCCTGACAGGCACAAAAATCCCCCGGCTGCCGCCGGGGGATTCGTGCGTTTTTCAAAAGAGAGGGGGATGCTTAGAAGCTCGCGACGACAGCGCCGTTGTAGGTCTCGGCGATGTACTGCTTCACGGCGTCGGTCTTGAGGGCCTTGAGCAGGGCCTGGGTCTTCGGGCTGTTCTCTTCGCCGGCGCGCACGGCGATGATGTTGGCGTAGGTCTGGGCAGCGGCACCGTTGGCGTCCTCGGAGGCGAGCGCGTCGCTGATCTTCAGGCCGGCGGCCAGAGCGTAGTTGCCGTTGATGACGGCGATGGAGCCGGCAGCGGCGTTCTTGAGCTGCGCCGGGACGGTGTCGGCCTGCACGGTGACGATGTTGTAGCCGCCGTCGTCAACGATGTCGAGCGTGCTCACGCCCTTGGCGGCGTCCGCGTCATCGGGGAGCTTGATCAGGCCCTCCTGCTGGAGCAGGAACAGGGCGCGGGTCTCGTTGCTGTCGTCGGCCGGGATGATGATGGTCGCGCCCTTGGCGAGATCCTTCAGGTCGGTGACGCCGTTGCCGTAGATGCCGAACGGCTCATAGTGGATGGTGCCGACGGAGACGAGGTTGGTACCGTTCTTGGCATTGAAGCTGTCGAGGTAGGGCTTGTGCTGGAAGTAGTTTGCGTCGAGCGTGCCGTCGGCCAGGGCCTGGTTCGGCAGGACATAGTCGTCATAGGTGACGATCTTGAGCTCGTAGCCTTCGTCGGCGAGGGCCTGCTTGACCTGCTCGAGAATCTCGGCGTGCGGGGTGGCGCTGGCGCCGACGGTGATGACTTTGTCATCGGCGGAATCGCTGTTTTTGTCGTCGGTGGCCTTGTCGCCGCAGGCGCTCAGTGCGACGAGCGAGAACGTCAGCACGAGGGCGAGGATGAGGGACGTGATCTTTTTCATGGTTGTTTCTCCTTTATATTTTGATTTTAGAATTTGTGTGGTTACGGATGTTAGGATGTGCGGTTTGGCAGCGGCACATTCGTCCGCGCCGGATGTTTACGCGCAGCAGCGCGGGATAATGTAGATGCATGAGCGGTGCCTCCTGTCAGGTGTGGGCGCGCCGGTCGGTGCGGCGGGCGATGTACATGCCGAACTCCTGCAGGATCTGCACGATGATGATCGTCAGCGCCACGCACAGCCAGACGATCTGATCGTCGTACTTCTGGTAGCCGTAGGTGATGGCGATCTGGCCGAGGCCGCCGCCGCCGATCGTACCGGCCATGGCGGAGTAGCCGAGGATGGTCACGGTGGAGATGACGGCGCCGGTGATGAGTGCGGGCTTGGCCTCCGGGATGATGACCTTCCAGATGATGCGCAGCGTGGACGCGCCCATGGACTGCGCGGCCTCGATGACGCCGGCGTCCACCTCCTTGGCGGCGGACTCGACCATGCGCGCCACATACGGTGCGGCGGCGATGATGAGCGTCACGATCACGGCACGGTTGCCGAGGCTGGTGCCGACGACGAACTTTGCCACCGGCAGCATGGCGACCATGAGAATGATGAACGGGATGCTGCGCAGGGCGTTGACGATGATGCCGAGCGTGCGGTTGAGCCAGCCAATGGGATGGATGCCGTCGCGGTCGGTCATGCGCAGGATGAGGCCGACCGGCAGGCCGATGAGATAGGCAAAGAACGTGGAGATGAGCGTCATGTAAATGGTCTCCCAGATACCGAGCTGCAAGATGCCGTTTTGCCAGAGCTTAATGAGCAGATCAGACATGACTTCAATCCTCCTGTAGATAAGAGATATGGTTGTGGTCGAGCCAGCGCAGCACATCGTGGAACTGCTGCGGATCGTCGGGCAGGTCGATGACCATGTGGCCGTAGATGCTGCCCTCGACGATGCGGGTGTCGGCGAAGAGAATGTTCACCGGCACGTGGCACTCGAGCGTGATGCGCGAGATGACCGGCTCGTTGGAGCAGCTGCCGTCGAAGACGAGGCGCAGACGCTTGCCCGTGCACGGCGGGAGGTTTTCGGCCGGGCTCTTCGGGAGAATGAGCGCCTTTGCGATGTCGGACTTCGGATGTGTGAACACGTCGCTGACGTTGCCCATCTCGGCGATGCAGCTCTGGTCGATGACGGCCACGCGCTGGCAGATCTGCTCGATGACGCGCATCTCGTGCGTGATGACGACGATCGTCACGCCGAGCGTCTGGTTGATCTCTTTGAGCAGCCGGAGGATCGACTGCGTGGTGTTCGGGTCGAGGGCGCTGGTGGCCTCGTCGCACAGGAGGTATTTCGGCCGCGTGGCGAGGGCGCGGGCAATGGCCACACGCTGCTTCTGGCCGCCGGAAAGCTGCGAGGGATAGGCTTTCGCGCGGTCGGACAGGCCGACAAGCTCGAGCAGCTCGGCGGCGCGGGCCTGCGCCTCGTCGCGCTTGACGCCGGCGATCTCGAGCGGGAAGCAGATGTTGCGCAGCACCGTGCGCTGCTCGAGCAGGTTGAAGCTCTGAAAGATCATGCCGATGTCCTGCCGGGCCTTGAGCAGGTCGCGGCGGCTGAGCTGCGTCATGTCGCGCCCGTCGATGCGCACCGTGCCGGAGGTCGGCCGCTCGAGGAGGTTGATACAGCGCACGAGCGTGCTTTTGCCGGCGCCGTTCAAGCCGATGATGCCGAAGATCTCGCCGTCCTCGATGCGGAGGTTGACGTCCCGCAGTGCGTGGATGTCGCCGCTCGGGGAGGGGTAGGTCTTGTTGAGATGTTCGATTTCGATCATGGTGGATTCTCCCTCGCAGAATGAATTTTTCGGAACAAAAAAGCAGAGGCCGGAAGACTCGTTGTCTTCCGGCCTCTGCGGATACGGCTTGGAATTTGGATCAGCCGTTATTGGAAGCGAACACAAGACGAGTCATATTTCTGAGCACGACGAGACATGCACATGCAGCCGGGCATGTACATCATCATAGCCATCATCATGTTGTTCGTCTGAGCAAATTTCATAATACGACGCGTCTCCTTTCGTCAAAAATCACGGTTTCCGGTGGAAACGAGCGCAGTATAACGCAGTTTTCTGCGCTTGTCAACCCCAAAATCCCCAAAAGCAGTATGAAATACGCATTAGAAAAAATGAATGTATCGATTCTAAAATTCGATGGTTTGCGGCGCGACGTCCGGGTCATGGCTGCACAGAGACGCCGCGCAGGCGGCATCGCGGCTCATCTCGCCGATCCAGTCGAGCGCCTTTTTGGCGCGCACGCTGTTTTCGCAGATGCCGGGCACCGTACCCTCCGCCCATGAGCGGGGGCTTGCCGCGCCGTCGGCATTGAGCAGCACGTACCGGTCGCCGCTGCGGATGAGCGTGGCGAACATGCCCTCCGTATGCCCGGCGATGTGCACGAGATGCACCGAGTCGTCCCCGAACAGGTCGTACGAGCGGCTCTCCGGCCCGATGTGGTTCACGCGGTACCAGAACCGCTCCGGCGGCTCGTCCATCCACAGCTTGCGCGAGGTATAGCGCAGGTTCACGCGGCACGACCAGAAGTATTCCTCCTCCGCCACAAGCAGCCGCTTTGCACCCCGCACCTCGCTGATGCCTGCAATGTGGTCCGGGTCGAGGTGGGAAAAGAGCACATAGTCCAGATCCTGCGGCCGGATGCCGCGCGCGGCCAGCTGCTCGCCGATCGACTGCCCCGGCTCCACGACGCTGTGCACGAGCGTGTACCACCCGCGGCCGAACATCCGCAGCTGCGCCGCGCGGTCCTCGATGCCGGTCGGGCTCACGGTGCGCGGCAGACCGGCGTCCACCAGAAACAGGCCCTTCGGGTGCTCCACCAGATACGCCGACACCGGCAGCCAGATGCGCGCGCCGCTCTTGAGCCGCCGCGCGTCCGCTTTTGCCGGCCAGCGCCACTGGGCACTCGCCGGCAGGTTCGGCGCCACGCCGATCTTCCCGCAGTGCAGAACATGGATCCGGATCTGAGCCATGGCCGTTCCCTCCTCGTGAATGTACGCGATATTGACCAAATGGTTACGAAAAAGCATATCACCGCCTGTGCAGGATGTCAAGACAGGCAGGGGAAGATCGACCGGGATTTTGCAATCTTCAACAATGTGCTGTGCATTTGCGTATTGAATTGTATGCGTGAGATGTGCTACAATAGATTGCGCATGTATTCACAATCCAGGGAATGAAAACAAAATATTTTTAAGGGGAAGAAAGGAGCCTGAAACATGGCAAGAGAACTGATCCTGAAGCTGGGCAAAAAGATCACGGACCGCGTGGACGTGAAGCTCGGCATGACCAAGCTCGACGAGAATTCGCCCGAGTATTACGGCTTGGCCAGCGTCGTCACCGACGAAATGGCGGAGCTTGCGCTCGCGATGAAGGTCCGTGTCCCGACCACACCGGCCGAGATCGGCAAGAAGGTCGGCAAGGACCCGGTCTATGTGGAGCAGCTGTTTGACCAGATGTCCATGATCGGCCTGCTCGAGTACAACTGGGAGAACGCCGACCACCACAAGCAGTGGACGCTGCCGATCTTCGTGCCCGGTTCTGCCGAGCTGATGAACATGAACCTCCAGCAGGTGGAGACGCACCCGGAGATCGCGCAGTTTTTCGAGCGCATGTCGTTTCTGCCGCTGACGAAGATCACCTGCATGGTGCCTCCCGGAGGTGCCGGCGTCGGCATGCACGTCATCCCGGTCGAGAAGGCCATCCCGGCCACAAACGAGTCGGTCGATGTGGAGCACATCTCCCACTGGCTGAAAAAGTATGAGGATCAGCTCGGCGTCGGCTACTGCTCCTGCCGCAATGCCATGCGCCTTCAGGGCGAGGGCTGCGGCGAGCTGCAGGATGAGATGTGCATCGCCGTCGGTCAGTTTTGTGACTACTGTCTCGAGACCGGCAAGGGCCGCAAGATCACCTATGATGAGGCGATGGAGATCCTCCAGCGCGCCGAGGACAACGGCTATGTCCACCAGATCACGAATATCGACGGCGAGGATAAGATCTTTGCCATCTGCAACTGCGCGCTCGGCTCCTGCTTCGCGCTGAGAACGAGCCAGCTGTTCAACACGCCGAACATGTCCGCCTCCGCTTACCGCGCCCATGTCGACGCCGAAAAGTGCGTCGCCTGTGGCAAGTGCGCCGAGGTCTGCCCGGCCGGCGCCGCCAAGCTCGGCCAGAAGCTGTGCACCAAGACCGGCCCGGTGACGTATCCGAAGCAGCCCCTGCCGGATGACAACCACTGGGGCGAGCACATGTGGAGCCCGAACTATAAGGACGACAACCAGAAGCAGTGCCACGAGTCCGGCACCGCCCCGTGCAAGACCGCCTGCCCGGCGCACATCGCCGTGCAGGGCTACATCAATCTGGCCGCGCAGGGCCGCTATCTGGACGCGCTCAAGCTCATCAAGCAGGATAACCCGTTTCCGGCCGTCTGCGGCAGCATCTGCAACCGCCGCTGCGAGGAAGCCTGCACCCGCGGCGATGTCGACCGCGCCGTCGCCATCGACGAGATCAAGAAGTTCGTCGCCGAGCAGGAGCTCCAGGCCGACAAGCGCTACATCCCGAAGGTCATCACCCACCGCGGCATCGCCGATCCCTACCCGGAGAAGATCGCCATCATCGGCGCCGGCCCGGCCGGCCTATCGTGCGCCTACTATCTGGCGAACATGGGCTATGAAAACGTCACCGTGTTTGATAAAAACGAGGTGCCCGGCGGCATGCTGACCCTCGGCATCCCGAGCTTCCGCCTCGAGAAGGATGTTGTCAACGCCGAGATCGAGGTCCTCCGTGAGATGGGCGTGCACTTCCAGTGCGGCGTCGAGATCGGCAAGGATCTCACCATCGACCAGCTGCGCGAGCAGGGCTACAAGGGCTTCTATCTGGCCATCGGCGCGCAGAAGAGCGCACCCATCGGCGTGCCCGGCGAAGAGCTCTCCGGCGTGTACGGCGGTGTGGACTTCCTGCGCAAGGTCAACCTCGGCAAGAAGCCGCGCATCGGCAAAAAGTGCGCCGTCATCGGCGGCGGCAACGTCGCCATGGACGTCTGCCGCACGGCCATCCGCCTCGGCGCGAAGGATACTTACATCATCTACCGCCGCAGCCAGGCCGAGATGCCGGCGGACGCGGAGGAAGTCGCGGAAGCCATGGAAGAGGGCGTGCAGTTCCGCTTCCTGAGCGCACCGGCCGAGATCCTCGGCGAAAACGGCAAGGTCAAGGCCCTCAAGGTCGAGATCATGGAGCTCGGCGAGCCCGACGCGAAGGGCCGCCGCAAGCCTGTCGGCACCGGCAAGTTCGAGACCATCGAAGTCACGTCCGTCATCGGCGCTATCGGCCAGCGCGTCGACCTCGGCCGCATCGCGCCGGAGGCCATGGCCTTCAACCGCAACGGCACCGTCCAGGCCGACGGCGTGACGTATCAGACCGCGCAGCCCGACATCTTCGCCGGCGGCGACGTGGTCACCGGCCCGAAGTTTGCCATCGACGCGATCGCGGCCGGCCGCGAGGGCGCTATCTCCCTGCACCGCTACGTGCATGAGGGCCAGAGCCTGACGCTGGCGCGTGACCCGCGTGAATTCTACGAGCTCGACAAGAAGCAGGCCGTCGTGCCGATCGACTGCTTTGACGCCCCGGCGCGCCAGACCGTCGCCCACGACGCGAGCAAGGCCAAGACGTTCTCGAACGACCGCATCACCTTCACCGAGGCGCAGGTCAAGGCGGAGGCGTCCCGCTGCCTCGGCTGCGGCGTGTCCGTCGTCGACCAGAACAAGTGCATCGGCTGCGGCCTGTGCACCACCCGCTGCGAGTTTGATGCGATCCACCTGCAGCGCGATATGCCGGAGGCCAGCCGTATGTACCGCACCGAGGACAAGATGAAGGCCATTCTGCCGCACATGGTCAAGCGCGCTGCGAAGCTCACCATCAAGGACATCAAGGGCAAGCGCGCAAAGTAAGCCGACCGGAGGAAAACGCGATGCACGAACTGGGAACCGTGTTCTATGTCATCCAGGAGGTCGAAAAGGTCGTCGAGGAAAACCACCTGACCCAGGTCGCCAGCGTCACGCTGGAGGTCGGCGAGGTCAGCGGCATCATCCCGTATTACCTGACCGACTGCTGGAAGTGGGCGGTGGAAAAATCGCAGTATCTCAAGGGCGCGGAGCTGAAGATCGAGACGCTCCCCGCCGTGACCTACTGTGAGGACTGCAAACAGACATATCCAACGGTCAAATACGCCAAGATATGCCCGCACTGCAAGAGTGAGCATACCTATCTGCTCAGCGGCAACGAGTACACCATCAAGGAGATCGAAGCCTGCTAACCGGAGGCGGAGAGCCCTATAACAATCTTAAAATGGACATGGAGG
>OHAT01002649.1_pt1 | contig 12991 bp, 9 predicted proteins | sample 1577141 | NCBI WGS metagenome assembly OHAT01 (sample SAMEA3541578, study PRJEB24748) | human gut metagenome | biome: human gut; feature: human-associated habitat; material: faeces | place: China | collected 2012
TGGCCAACATCCCCCAGCGGGCGCTGTCCCACAACTATCCCACCGCCTCCGCAACCGTGGACAAGCATAATGTCACCATGCTGGAGGACAACGGCTCTGCCAACGCCGAAGTTCCCCTGACCGTGAAGAATACCAAGGGCTTTGACCTGCCCAAGACCGGCGATCACGGCACCTGGATGTACAGCCTGGTGGGTATTCTCCTGATGTCTACCGCCGCCGGTGTCATTGTTCTGACTGTCAAAAAGAAGCATGGCCGGTAAGTATCTGACACCCCGGACGGACACTCCGGGGTGCCGTCCGAAAGGAGGAGATTCTATCCGAGACAAACGTAGAAAGATCATCACCATTTCCCTTGCGGTTCTCTTTTTCCTGCTGGCTCTGGGTCTGACCATCTATCCAGTATTCAGCAGCCGTTACAATGAAGCCCACCAATCCCAGATTCATACGGAGTACCAAGATGCGGTGAATGCGCTTCCTGACACCGCCATCCCGGAGGCCAGAGCCGCCGCCCAAAGCTACAATGAGGAATTATGGAGCAGCATCGTCCAATACGGAAGCTACTCCAAGGATTCCGTGACTTCCGCCATGGAGGAATACGCCGGTCTCTTAGACCTCACCGGCACCGGGACGATGGGTTATGTCCATATCCCCAAGCTGGCAGTATCCCTGCCCATTTACCACGGTACGGAGGAAGAAACGCTCGACCGGGGTGTCGGTCATCTCATTGGCAGTTCCCTGCCCATTGGCGGCAGCAGCACCCATGCCATTCTCACCGGTCATTCCGGCCTTGCCAGTCAGAAGATGTTTTCCGATCTGGACAAGCTGGAAATTGGAGACACCTTCTATCTGGAAGTGCTGAATGAATTCCTCGCCTATGAGGTTGACCAGATCAACACCGTTCTGCCCCACGACACCACCTATCTGGGGCTGGAAGATGGCAAGGATTTGTGTACCCTTGTCACCTGTACACCCTTCGGGGTCAACACCCACCGGCTTCTGATTCGTGGCCACCGGATCGCCTACACCCCGGAGGATGAAGAAAGCCCCTCAATAGAACCGGCTGAAACAAGCGAACCTGTGGATTCCACATGGGAACAGGAATACGAGAAGGGTGTGTATTTTGCCATAGGTGTCGTAGTGGTCATCTGCCTGATTCTGTTTCTGGGTTGGCTGATGCAGCGAGGTGAGAGCAGTGCGTCGTAAAGGAGACCGTAAAGGGAACCTGCTCCCCCTCCTGCTGGTTTTCCTCGTAGGGCTGGCCATTTTCCTGTATCCCACTCTGAACAGCTACTTTACCGGCAAGCGGATGGGAAGCTCCGTAGAATCCTTCTTTGGAACAGCTCCCACGGATGCCGCATTAGATGATCTGCTTCCCACGGAGCCGATTGCCGAAACCGAACCGCCCACGCCCTACCCGGAGGTTCTGGAGCTGCTGGAACAATACAACTGGGATATCTACGCGGACGGGCAGGCCAAGCTGAACAGTCTGGCCGCTACCGAGCAGGCCGGTGTCCTGTTCTGCGTCAGCGGCCAGCAGGGGGACATGTTCGGGGTCATTTCCATTCCCGGAATCGAGCTGGAAATGCCCCTGTATCTGGGAGCCACGGAAGCCCATATGGCAGAAGGTGCCGCCCAGCTGGGGCAGACCAGCATCCCCATCGGCGGTGAGAATACCAACGCTGTCATTGCAGGGCATCGGGGATACAACGGCGCGCCATACTTCCGGTATGTCCCGGAATTGCAGATCGGTGATTCTGTGAACATCACCAATCTCTGGGGAACACTGCACTACCGCGTGGTGGAAACGAAGATCATCCAGCCCAACGATATTGATGCCATCAAGATTCAGCCCGGGCGGGATTTGATTACCCTTCTGACCTGCCACCCCTACGCCAGCGGCGGTAAGCAGCGGTTTCTCGTGATTTGCGAAAGAGTGGAGGAAGAAAATGGAAGATAAGAAAAGAATGGCCGGAAGCTATGAGATCATTCAGGCATTTCACATCGGAGACCGGGAAATCGTTCTTGGGGAGGACATAAACGCCAAGCCGGAAGAACGTTATATGTGTGCTTACTGCCAACAGAGCGAAATCGCGGCGCTCTACAATGAGGTCATAGTCAGTGACGACTACTGCGAAGCCGTCAAGCTCTTTGCGAGCAGGCTGTCCAAACAGGCCGAGAAAACCCGTTTGGAGGTATTCAGCCCAAAATTTCAGGGCATTGACATGACACCCCTGAGCAGCACAGACTGTACCCCCATTTCCTATGACGATGATCTGCATGGAAAAATCGTTGTCATCCGTCCGGATGTACTGCGGAGGGAGTATCAGTTTGCAACCCGTCAGCTGAAGCTCTGTATCGGCGGTTTTGGAGCCAGTCCCCACAGCCGGGGTTCTGCCTGTTTCTGTATGGATTTGTGCTCCGGAAAAGGCTCCCGGTTTGAACGGCGGGATATTCTCGGAACGCTGGAGCCTGAGCAGCTTCCCCAATGGGCGAAGCTGGGGTTGGAACAGTATCAGCGGGAACAGCGTCATAAGTCAGGAAAGGAGGAGCGTTAATGTTTCCACCCGAACATTCCCCATGGGGCGAAGTACAGCATCTGGAGGAACTATGCTCCGGCGTTTTCGCCGTGGCCACCGCCAGCCATGGCGGCATTATGGTTCACAGGAGCATTTCCAGAACAGTATTGTCCCCGGCTGCAAGAAAACATAGCTTTCTGGATGGCGGCTACTATTGCTTCGAGGAGGACTGCGACGCCCCGGTTGCCATCCGGGAGCTGCTGGACAAAGGTCTCTATACGGCTCCCGTGAACGATTATTTTAAGCCGGGAGAGTATGAAAAGGCCATTGACCGCAGCTTGCAGGAATACCACCCGGACTACTGGCAGGCCAGAGAAAATGCCCAAGTGAGGCATTCCGAAAAGCGAAAGGAGCGTGAGCGTTAATGGAACTGCGGGAAATGACCCTACCCGAGCAAAAATACACCTACCGACAGAGCCACCAGCTGGATGCTCAGACAGGATGTATCGGGTATCTGCGCGGGGACTTTGGCTCTACCGGCAAAGAATTCTATTCCGGCTGGTTTGACAACATGGCGTATCTGAAAACGCCGGAATTCAAAGCCGAACTGGACAAAGTGGTGAATGCCCTGCGGGAAGATACGCAATACGGCGGTATTTTGGCAGACCGAAACAGCCTGTCCAACGCCTGCCGTCGATCCACCACGCCTAAGTTTGGACGGGACGAGTTTGGCTTCCGTGTGAACACCCAGAATTATGCCTACTTGTTACGGCTGAATCCCAATCCCGGCGATTACAATTTCTATATCTGCTGCTATAAGCGGGATTCCCTTGACCGGCATATGCGGAACGCGGTGTACGGCATTCGGTTTATCACGCCCAACTACAATGAGAAGTTCCGCATCATGGACGGCGACAGCATCCGCATGACATTGCCCTCCGGGGAGACGTGGGACAGGCCATGCCGGTTTGTCGATGAAACCCATCTGGAGGTTGGAAATAATCTCTACCACATCTGTGAATTTGCAGAACGTGCGCAGCGTAGCGGTATTCAGCTCATTCCCCTGCGCCAGTCGCTCCCGGAGAAGTGCTTCAGCGCATTGGAGGCCACCGGGGAGATCATCGTCATCACCAAAGGTGAGAAAGGCTATACCCCTACAGGGCAGTACCTACAGGATGGTGCCTCCCCGAAAGAGGCCGCCGTAGCTCTAAACGATACCGCCGGTATCACCAGAGCGCAGGGGGCCGCCATGGTTGCAGGCTCCATGTTCGGCTGGGACACACCCGCCGCCGATCCTAAGAACTATGATGCCAAAGGCACACCTGTCAAAAATCACAGAGCGAGGGATGCGCGATGAAGTATGAAGTTACCGTTCAGGCCATCAGTCAGGGTCGTGTCACTGTGGAAGCGGATTCCCCCAGAGAAGCGGAAGACGCGGCAATGGACAAGCTATTCACCGGCACGATTCATTGGGAATCCACGAGGATTGCGTTTCCCAACATCAGCGGCAAGGAAACGCAGGCCGGATGTAATCTGCTGAAAGAATAAGGATGTGAACACAATGGATAAGAAAGCAGCGATCTGCCAGTATCTCAAGAAGTACCATACCGGTGGAGAAAGAGCCGTTTACAGCCGTGAGCTGCAGCGGCTCTTTTCCATTGACGGACGGGGGCTGCGCAGGAAAATCAACAGTCTGCGGCAGGACGGCTGCCCCATTTGCAGCGACGAGCGGGGGTACTATTACGCCGACAGTCAGGAAGAGATCAATGGAACCGTATGTCGGCTCAATCAGATGGTGACGAAAGTTTCCAACGCCAGAACGGGGCTTTTGTACGCCTCCATTCAGGATGGCGGGGTCACGGTGGAAGTTTCCGTTAAGGTGCGGTAAGGAGAAGCCATGCCCAGAAAAGATGAAATTCTTTCGGAGCTGCTTGCCCGTAAAACTCGGGAAATTGTAGCCCGCTCCGGAAATTACGCCGCTTTCCTGCGAACTGCTGCCCGGAACTATAAGTACACCTTCCGGGAACAGGTGCTTATCTATGCCCAGCGTCCGGATGCCACCGCCTGTGCGGAAATCGATATCTGGAACCGTCTGGGACGCCGGGTAAACCGGGGAGCCACCGGCATTGCTCTGCTGCGCGACCCCAACCTGTCCTACCGCATCCGCTATGTATTTGACATCTCGGATACCAACAGCCGGGAAAATCGAGATATTTCCCTTTGGCAGATGAAACCGGAGTACGAAAATGAGGTAATTCTGGCACTGCAGGACAGGTTTCTGCTGAACCGGGATAGCTCGTTCCCGGATACCGTAGAGACACTTTCCCAGCAGCTTGCGGAGGAAACCGCCGGGGACTACCTTCCCGACCTGCTGAACAACAAACAGGACAGCTTTCTGGAGGAACTGGACAATGCCAGTATTGCCAGATGGTTCAAGGACGCTGTCAGTGAAAGCGTTCGCTACATGGTTCTCCACCGCTGCGGCTATGCGCCTGAACTGGACTCCGACGTTTCTGGCTGCATTCTGGATTTCAATACCGAGATCACCGCTTCCATATTGGGTTCGGCTGCCAGCACACTGTCCCAATCCGTTCTTCGGGAAATCGGTATTACCGTGAAATCTCTGGAACGGCAGCGGCTTCGTACATTTGATTCTTTTGGAGACACTGTGTACAATGAAGCCAGAAAAAATGAAGAAAGGAGCCAAAACAATGGAACTGACTTACAAGATGCAGGGAGACTACCGTCTACCCAACCTGATTCCCCCAGTGAGTCCCAAGGTGGGCAAGTATGGGATGCTGCGTCACAGCTATCTTCGCAAGCACCGGGAGGGGCTGTACACCGGGATGCTGATGAAGGGTACTCTGAACGCCCATCTGGAAGAGGTGGACCGGGAAGCCAATCGGATGCTGGAGCAGCTGACAACTCAGATGGCCCAAGAGCAGGGCGTGACGGAGGAGCTGAAAGCTCAGGATCAGATGCTGTGGGTCCAGCGGATGAACAACATCCGGCAGGCCGCGGAGGAGATCATCTACAGTCAGCTGATTTACGCGTAATTGAAGAATCGCCGCTGCCCAGTGTGGAGGAACAGATTTCCTTCCTGGACGGCGGTTTTTCTGTACCGGAAGAAGCGCAGCAGACCTTCTTCCCGCAATTGCAGCTTCCCCAGCAGGTCATTGACGAAGCCCTGTGCATGGGCTTCAATGACCGGGACAGCCGGAAGATCATCTGTGCCTACTTCATGAAGGACAAGCCGGACAATGCCGATTTCCTGCAAAAAAGCTATGGCACCAACGGCGCGGGGCTTATTATCCAGGGGCAGGAGTACGCTGTCTGGTATGACCCGGAGGGCATTCGTATCTCCACCGGACGCACCGTTCAGAAGCTGCATACCACTCTTGTCACATGGGAGCAGGTGGCGAAGCGCATCCGGGAGCTGCTGGATATGGGGCGGTATATGCCCAAAGAGGAGCTGGAACAGGTCCCGGCCTTTGAGCGGCGCAGGCTTGCCCAGGCCCTTGCGTTTGCGGTGCGGGAATGCTCTGCCCAGGCGAAAGAGGAGGGGTATCTTCCGCTTACAGCGAAAACCTATTCCTCCAATCGCGGCTTTCCTGAAGTCGAAGCCCAGATGCAGCGGCTTTTGGAATCCCCGGATACGCTGAACCGGCTTGTGGATGAATGGACGCTGTTTGCCGCTGCCTATGCCAGTGACCGCAGTCTCATGGTCAGCCGCTTATACAACCCCGCTGAACTGCTGCAAAAACTGGAGGATTTACAGCGAATACCTCTGATATTCACCGCTGCGGAAGGATTTGATCCCCTGCGGCGGTATTTCATTTCCGACGATGAAATCAACCAAGCGCTGCGCGGCCATGAGCGCGAGTTCCGGTCCCGGCTGGATGTGTTCTCCTTTTTCAGCCGGAACGCGGATGACAAGGAACGGGAGAAATTTCTGAAACGGCAGCACGGAGAATACAGCGGCTACCACGGTGGAAATGACAACAAAACCTATGCCTCCACCGGATTTTCCTTTAGCCACGGAGATTTAACTGCCCCCTACGCCCAGGTAAGCATGAAGTGGTCCGCTGTTACCAAATGGATTTCCAACATGATTTCCTCCGGCACTTATCTGTATCCCAGTGATGCGGATAAAATGGCTGACTATGAGATCAACCAACTTGCCAGACGGATCATGTCGTTCTTTTCCAATACCCCAGACGGTTTTCAGCGGCCCACCCCCAGAAGTGATTTTGATTATTGGGAGGGCGTTACGGAAATCCAGGAGCAGTTTTCTGACCCGGAACAGGTCAATACCATCTACCAAACCATGATGCAGCCCCTCATGGAAGGGACACCGCCTGACGATCGTTTCTTTGAAACCCGGAGGCGAGGCATGGAGGCTATGGAAGGCTATCTGGCTGGTACGTTCTCTGTATTTGGCAATGACCACACCCTTCGTCCGATAATAAATCAGGCCGTTAATGAAGAGCTGGAAAGGGCCAAGGCACTGATCTCCACATTCTGCTCCGAAGAATATGACAGCGAACCGGATTTTTTCGACCTGCGAAAAGTCGATATTGCCTACACCACCATTACAGACGAGGAAGTTCCCGTTCAGGTCAGCGTTGACCTGGTGGATTTCAGGCTGGACAGATCCATTGACGGCATCATCGTGGATTCCCGAAAATATGACACGCTGAAAGAGCTGACCGAGCAGGAGCTTGTTGATACGGATTTTGACGAGCTTGTGGCCTTTTCGGACGAGCAACTTGCCAAGGTTGCCCTCCATGGAATCCGCAATAAGGTCGTTCAAAGATTTACCGAAAGCGGCGAAGAAATCCAGATACAGTATCATGTGAATGGCTTCTATTATAACCATTACAATGTAGTAAACGGGACCGCCAGATATGTGGGCGGTCCATTTGATACCCTGAAGGAAGCTGCCAAGGAAATGCGAGGCTACCATCCCCAGGCCGTGGAAATTAATGATTCCGCACCGGACGTAGAGGAAGATCCCTTTGATGACATTGACCCCCAACAGGTTCGGGAAGAATTGGCTAAGAGCGGAATCGTGGATGGAAAACTTGTTGACCCGGAGGCCCTAAATAACACGCCCTTCATTCGTCAGGTTATGACAGATGTGGGTGCAGCAGAGCCGTTTTCCACTTTGCCTACCACCCAGCATCCGCAGAATCGGCCCCAAACGCTCCATCCCGAAATTCCCGCAGATGACCGCAGAAACTATCACATTCGCACAAATGATCTGGGTGCAGGTGTCCCTATTGAACGCTTCTACCACAATGTTCATGCCATAGAACTGCTGCACAAGCTGGAATCCGATAACCGGCTGGCAACACCAAATGAACAGGACATCCTTTCCCAATACGTCGGCTGGGGCGGTCTGCCCCAGTTCTTCGAGGAAACCAACGCCCATTATGCCGAGCTGAAAGCCCTGCTGACCGAGGATGAATACGCCGCCGCCCGGGAGTCTACCTTGACAGCGTTCTACACCCCGCCTGTGGTGATCCGGGCCATGTACAAGGGGCTGTCCAATCTGGGCTTCCAGACCGGCAATATCCTGGAACCCAGCTGCGGCGTGGGCAACTTCATGGGTCTGCTGCCGGAGAATATGGAAAATTCCAAAATGTACGGCGTAGAGCTGGACAGCATTTCCGGGCGCATTGCCCAGCAGCTGTACCAGAAGAACAGCATTGCGGTACAGGGCTTTGAGAAAACCGATCTGCCGGACAGTTTCTTTGATGTGGCCATTGGCAACGTGCCCTTTGGGACGTTCAAGGTTTTGGACAAGAAGTACGACAAGTACACGTTTCTGATCCACGATTATTTCTTTGCCCGTGCCTTGGATAAGGTGCGCCCCGGCGGCGTGGTGGCCTTCATTACCAGCAAGGGCACCATGGACAAGGAAAATCCCTCTGTGCGAAAGTACATTGCTCAGAGAGCGGATTTGCTGGGAGCCATACGGCTGCCAAACGATACCTTCAAGGCCGCTGCCGGTACAGAGGTCACTTCCGACATTCTGTTCCTGCAAAAGCGCAGCGGTATGACAGACCTGGAGCCGGACTGGGTGCATCTGGGCACCGATGAAAAGGGGCTGAAAATGAACGCCTACTTTGTCTCCCATCCGGAAATGGTTCTGGGGCAAATGCAGGAAGTGTCCGGCCCCTATGGCATGGAAACTGCCTGTATTCCCCAGGAGGGGCAGAGCCTGGAATCCCTGCTCACTGCCGCCGTTGGCCAAATCCAAGGCGAAATGCAGAATGTAGACCTGGACGACCTTCCTGTGGAGGAGGCGGACACCCTGCCTGCTGACCCCAGTGTACGGAATTTTAGTTTTGCCGTTGTGGACGGAAAGCTGTACTTCCGGGAAAACAGCCGGATGGATCCGGTATCTGTATCGGCCACCGCCGAGCAGCGCATCCGTGGGCTTATCGGTATCCGGGACTGTGTACGAGCGCTCATTGAGTATCAGACCGAGGACTACCCGGAGACCATGATCCGGGAAGCGCAGGGGCACTTAAATGCCCTCTATGACAGCTTTGCGGAAAAGTATGGCCGGATCAACAACCGTGCCAACAGTACCGCCTTTTCCTCCGACAATGCCTACTATCTGCTGTCCTCTTTGGAGGTGCGGGACAGTGAGGGTAATTTCCTGCGGAAAGCGGATATGTTCTCCAAGCGCACCATCCGGCAGAAGATTTCTATAACTTCCGTAGATACCTCTTCAGAGGCCCTGGCCCTGTCACTGGCTGAAAAAGCAAAAGTAGATATGCCCTACATGATGGAGCTGACCCACAAGAGTGAGGAAGAAATTCTCTCTGATTTGAAGGGTGTGATCTTCCTGAACCCGGAGAATGACGGAAATGAGGACGTTGCCCACAAGTATCTGCCAGCAGACGAATATCTCTCCGGCAATGTCCGGGAGAAACTGCGGACGGCAAAAACGCTTGCCGAACAGGACGAGCAGTACACCATCAATGTACAGTCCCTGGAAGCGGTGCAGCCCGTTGACCTGACGGCCAGTGAGATTTCTGTCCGGCTGGGTGCTGCCTGGCTGCCAACCGAGGTCGTGCGGGACTTTACCTTTGAGCTTCTGCGGACGCCTTACTACCAGAGACGGAACATCAAGGTACATTACAGCACCTACACCGGTGAGTGGAATGTAGACGGAAAAAGTCTGGACCGAGGGAATGTCCGCGCCGAGAACACCTTTGGTACGGAACGCATCAACGCCTACAAAATCATTGAGGAAACCCTGAATCTGCGGGATGTACGGATTTTCGACTATGAATATGATGACTCCGGTAAAAAGGTGGCCATCCTCAACACGAAACAGACCGCCATTGCCCAGGGAAAGCAGGAGCAGATCAAACAGGAATTTGCGGACTGGATCTGGGCTGACCCCAATCGCAGGGAGCGGCTGACCACGCTCTACAATGAAAAGTTCAACAGTATCCGTCCCAGAGAGTACGATGGAAGCCATCTGAATTTTGTAGGGATCAACCCGGAAATCACCCTGCGGCCTCATCAAGTGAATGCCATTGCCCATATTCTTTACGGTGGGAATACATTGCTTGCCCATGTAGTTGGTGCCGGCAAAACCTTTGAAATGGTGGCAGCAGCCCAGGAGAGCAAGCGGCTGGGGCTGTGTCAAAAAAGCCTGTTTGTGGTGCCCAATCACCTGACTGAGCAGTGGGCCGCCGAATATTTGCAGCTGTACCCCGCCGCCAATATTCTGGTTGCCACCAAAAAGGATTTTGAAACCAAGAACCGAAAACGCTTCTGCTCTCGGATCGCCACCGGCGACTACGATGCCATCATCATCGGCCATAGCCAGTTTGAAAAGATCCCCATGTCCCAGGAACGGCAAAAGTTCATTCTGGAGCAGCAAAAGCAGGAGATCCTGGATGGTATTCGGGAGCTGAAGCGCAACAACGGCGACAATTTTTCCGTGAAGCAGATGGAACGCAGCCGAAAAAGCATTCAGCAGAGATTGGAAAAGCTCAATGACCAGAGCCGGAAGGATGATGTCATTACCTTTGAGGAGCTGGGTGTTGACCGGATTTTCGTGGACGAGGCCCATATGTTCAAGAATCTCGCCGCCTTTACGAAAATGCGCAATGTGGCCGGAATCTCCCAGACGGAAGCCCAGAAGTCCAGTGACCTCTATATGAAGTGCCGCTACTTAGATGAGCTGACCGGAGGCCGGGGCGTGGTATTTGCCACCGGCACGCCGATCAGCAACTCTATGGTGGAGCTTTATACCATGCAGAAATATCTGCAATACAACACCCTGAAAGAGAATGACCTGCTCCATTTTGATGCCTGGGCCTCCACCTTTGGAGAGACCGTCACCGCCATTGAACTGGCCCCGGAGGGTATCGGCTACCGGGCCAAGACCCGGTTTGCCAAGTTCTACAACCTCCCGGAGCTGATGTCCATGTTCAAGGAAATCGCGGATATTCAGACGGCGGATATGCTGAAGCTGCCGGTGCCGGAGGCGGAATACCACAACGTGGTGCTGAAGCCCTCGGAGCAGCAAAAGGAGATCGTGGCAAGCCTATCCCAGCGGGCAGAAAAGGTGCGCAATAAACAGGTGGATTCCAATGAGGACAATATGCTGGTCATTACCAACGATGGCCGGAAGCTGGCACTGGATCAGCGGCTGATCAATCCCATGCTGCCGGACAGTGATACGGGAAAGGTTGCCGTCTGTGCGGAAAATGTGTACAACATCTGGGAGGGGACGGCAGCGCAAAAGTCCACGCAGATGGTTTTTGTTGACCTGTCCACGCCCCACAATGACGGGCAGTTCAATGTGTATGACGATCTGAAAAAGAGGCTGCTGGACAAAGGCATCCCGGAATCCGAGATCGCCTACATCCACAACGCCAAAACGGAAGCCGCCAAAAAGGAGCTGTTCGGAAAGGTGCGCTCCGGCGAGGTGCGTGTTTTGATTGGTTCCACCCAGAAAATGGGGGCCGGGACCAACGCTCAGCGGAAACTCATTGCCTTACACCATATGGATTGTCCCTGGCGGCCCTCGGATTTGCAGCAGCGGGAGGGGCGTATTATCCGTCAAGGCAATGAGAATCCCAAGGTAGACATTTACACCTATGTGACAGAAAACACCTTTGACAGCTACCTGTATCAGCTGGTGGAGGGGAAGCAGAAGTTCATTGGTCAGATCATGACCTCCAAATCCCCGGTACGCAGTGCCGAGGACATTGATGAAACCGCCTTGAGCTACGCCGAGATCAAGGCACTGTGTTCCGGCAATCCCCATATCAAGGAGAAAATGGACCTGGATATTGAGGTGCAGAAGCTGAAACTCCTGCGCTCGAACCATATGAGCCAGCGGTATGCCCTGGAAGATCAGCTTATTCGGAAGTTCCCCAACGAGATCGCTTCCATGCACCAGTGGATCGACGGTCTGGAAGCGGATATGGCCCTGCTGAAAGACAAAACCCAGCCAAACGCGGATGGATTCTGCCCAATGGTGATAGGCGGCCAGACCTACACCGAAAAGAAAGCTGCCGGAACGGCAATTCTGGAGGCCTGCAATGCCCTGACCAGTGCCGACCCGGTCCCCCTTGGTTCTTACCGGGGATTGAAACTGACACTCTGCTTTGACAGCTTTGAAAAGCTGTTCAAAATATCCATGCAGGGTACGCTGACCTACAAAGTTGGTCTTGGAACGGATGTGTTTGGCAACATTCAGCGTATGGATAACCTACTGGAAAGTATGCCCACACGGCAGTTGGACTACATGGAGAAGCTGAAAAACTTAGAAATCCAGGTGGAGATTGCCAAGCAGGAGGTAGAAAAGCCCTTCCCCAGAGAGGAGGAGCTGAAAGCGAAATCTGCCCGGCTGGATCAGCTGAATATTCTGCTGAACATGGACAAGCGGGAAAATGAGATTGTAGACGGAGCGCCGGATGAGGGCGAAATCCAGCCCCAGCGGGAATCCCGTGGGTGGGACAGGTAAACACTTCGCACAGTTGTCACCCGGATTGGAATGCGGTATCATGGGAGAAAAAACAAAGGAGCTGTCTATGATGCTGTTTGCCAAAAAGAAAATGCGTTATGTAACCCTGAGTGATTCCGAGCTGCGCCTTGCCAAATACGCGCTTCTCCGGTTCCGTAATATGCTCATTGCCAAAGGGCTGCCCACGGAGGACGTAAATGCCCTCTTGCTGAAGCTCTACAAGTAAGCAAATCCACCGCTTTTATTGACAATGCTCCCATGCTATGTCTGAAAAATGTTACATATCACCTCCTGCGAAGCAGAAAAAACGTTACATACCATTTAGCAAAACCGGAGAATAATGTTACACTGGCCGTATTATGATATGCTTATACTAATTCTTAATTAAAAACTTTAATTATCCAATCCCTGCCTGTAATGCTAGAAATGGCATTGTTAGACAAGGAGCAGATGGTATCACACAGGCGGT
>OHAT01002654.1_pt1 | contig 12967 bp, 8 predicted proteins | sample 1577141 | NCBI WGS metagenome assembly OHAT01 (sample SAMEA3541578, study PRJEB24748) | human gut metagenome | biome: human gut; feature: human-associated habitat; material: faeces | place: China | collected 2012
CACGAAGGTATGCGAAAGAGACATGCTAGTCAATACGCCAATTTTGGAAGCTTACTAAAAGCATACTTTTCTTTTGATTTTAATTTTTATCAACTACGCCACCCTTTTTCTTAAGAAGGTTCAATATCAACTTGAAGTTCAACTTTTAATTTTCCCATCTAAAATATAGATATATTACTCATGTCGTATTTTAATGAAATAACCAACTATAGTTTTCCTCCGACACCCTTAAACTTATCAATAAAAGCAACTATTTTTTGAAATACTGTCTGCTTTTTTGTTAGATATTGAGGATTCAAAGGACTCATTTTCGGTAAGATGTTGTTAAAATCAGTTCCGTTCTCACTAGCGTATTCACGCTTTAAAGATATCTCCATATAATGTTTAGCTTCTTTTTCATTCAACTTTTCGTTTGCAATTAATTCAGCTGCTTCTTCTTTTTGCTTGGCCTGTGCATATTCAAAAAAAGCTTTTATAATTTCTGTTTTATCAGAAATAGCATCAAGATTAGCATCATTGATAAAATCAACAATCAAACTTTCTTTGGCTCTGTTACCAACACTTGACCGAATAATCCGGCGAATTTCTTCTATCAAGGAGGATTTATCCATCTTCTTTTTATTGTGTTCAAAAATCAGTTCAAGGATATAATCCAGATTTATTTCTTGTGATTTAAGCAAATCTATCTCAAATACAACATCATCCCAATCAATTCTTGATTTTTCTGATTTATTGCCTTCTTTTTCTCGTCTTAACCAGTCCCGTATATCGTTATAAGTTGATTTATAATCCTGAATGATTCTGTCAGACGGTATTTGCAATTTTTGCATTTTTGCAATATCGCATCTGTAACAAAATAATCGTTTTTAAATGTCTCTACAGCCTCCTTATCGTTAATGTCCAATGTCTGAAAAGCTTTGAGCGTGGTAAACTCATCAAAATTCTGAAGAATGTTTTCCACACGCAAATATTCCCCGAACAATTTGACAAATTCCTTTTTTCTCTGCTCCGTAACGATTTTGTCTGTATCAGGAAACTTATTACTTAGTTCTTTTACAATATCAATATATCCTTTTCGAGCTTCACCGGAAACGATGTCCTTAAAACCTTCCAAATACTCTTTATAACTCTTTTCGAGTACTACATTTGCAGTATTCTCATCGCCAAATAATCTTATTGCATCAACCGTATGTTGTTCAAGATCCCTGAAAGTAATAATATTACCGAAGGCTTTGGTTGAGTCATAAATTCGGTTGGTACGCGAAAATGCCTGTATCAGTCCATGGAAACGTAAATTCTTATCCACGAAAAGAGTATTCAGAGTCGGAGCATCAAAACCAGTAAGGAACATACCCACTACTATTACAAGATCCACCTCTTTGTTTTTTACCCTCTTGGCTAAGTCTCTGTAATAATTTTGAAACTCTTTACTTTCAATGCTATAGCTTGTCCCAAATAGGTTATTGTAATCATTAATAGCTTTTGTCAGGAACTCTTTTGCACTGAGATCCATTGCCGAAGGTTCGAAATTTTCATCAGATATCTCACCTATTGCACTTTGCTCTTCGTTGGCAGCAAAAGAAAATATTGTAGCTATTTTCAGAGGCTTTTCCGAGTTTTTCTGCAATCGGTTCAACTCTTCGTAGTAGCATTTGGCTGCATCCACACTGCTGACAGCAAACATTGCATTGAAACCTTTGCTATTACTCTGATTTCGATGTGTTTTTGTTCTGAAATTCTTCAGTATATATTGGGATATTTCATTGATACGGGCAGGATGAAGCAATGCCTGCTTGTTTTCTGCGGCACTCAGCTTATGCTCGTCAAGTTCTGTTTCTATATCCTTGAAACGAGGTCTTACATTGTTGTAATCCACTTTGAATTTCAAGACTTTTTCATCACGAATAGCATCGGTTATAACATACGAATGCAATTCACGGCCGAACACACTTGCCGTTGTTTCCGAGCCATTGGCATTTTCCGGAAAGATAGGTGTTCCAGTAAAACCGAACTGATAATATTTCTTGAATTTCTTTTTCAGCTGCTTTTGTGCCTCGCCGAACTGAGAACGGTGACACTCATCGAAAATGAAAACAACCTGCTTCTGATAAATCGGAAGATTGTCTTCACTTTTCATCAGGTTATTCAGTTTCTGAATTGTAGTGACGATAATTCTATTGTCATCCTTTTCTATATTTCGTTTCAGCCCCGCCGTACTTTCAGAACCATTGACACTATCCGGAGAGAACCTCTGATATTCTTTCATAGTCTGATAGTCAAGGTCTTTACGATCTACCACAAAGAACACCTTATCGATAAAGTCCAATTGCGTTGCCAATCGAGCAGCCTTAAAGCTTGTAAGCGTTTTGCCGGAACCAGTGGTATGCCAAACATATCCTCCCCCTTCGGTCGTTGACCATTTTTTTGCCTGATACGAGCTTTTTATTTTCCATAACATACGTTCTGTTGCCGCAATCTGATATGGACGCATTACAAGCAAAGTGTTATTAGCATCAAAGACTGAATAAGTAAAGATAACATTAAGCAATGTGTTCTTTTGAAAAAATGTCTCTGTGAAATCTTTCAAATCTTTTATCACAATATTCTTGGCATTTGCCCAATTCATTGTAAAGTCAAAACTGTTTTTATTACGCTCAACCGTATTGGCAAAATAACGGCTGTCAGTACCGTTTGAAATGACAAATACCTGGATATACTTGAAAAGAGAGTTGTCGCTATTGAAACTTTCCTTGGAATATCGGTGAACCTGATTGAACGCTTCACGGATAGCTACTCCTCGCTTTTTCAATTCGATTTGTACCAATGGCAAACCATTAACCAAAATTGTAACATCATAGCGATTTGCTTGAGTCCCGGTCTGTTCAAATTGGTTGATTATCTGCACCTTGTTTTGGGCGATATCTTGTTTATTAACAAGGTAGATATTTTTTATATGGCCGTCATCGAAAACAAAATCATAGATATAGTTATCGTGAATCTTACGGGTTTTGTCAATCAAAGTATCTCCCGGTTTATCCAAGTATTCTTCAACAAAGCGTAGCCATTCCATATCGGAGAACTCCACATTGTTAAGTTCCTGAATTTTCATACGGGCATTAGCCAATAATGTATCAGGTGTTGAAATATCCGGGCGATATTCATAGCCTTGATTCACTAAATCCTGAATAAATTCGCATTCAAGACTTGCCTCCGACTGATAAGCCACCGGAGCCTCATGAAGTTCGTTGTACTTGGTATAAGTATCAAGTACAATGAAGTTGTTTGATTCTGCTATGATGTTATATTGTGCCATTTTATTATTCTGTATAGTAGTTATTATCAATAAGATGCCTGAATAATAGCTTCAATGTCTCTTTTTCTGGTCCGGTAGGCTCAGGAATTGATTCGTAAGATAATGTTGAATGACTTGTAAATTGAATAATCCTATTATAATATGTTTTCTTGTCATCTGGTAATAAATCAGGCCATTGCGGATATCCTAAAAAGTTAGCTGTCTTTTCATAAAGATTTCGAAGAAGCATAAAGTGATACTTCTGAATGCTATTACTGTCAATTGCTTCTTGAATTATCTGCTTCAAATAGTGATGATATGAAAAACTTTTATTTGAGTCTCCTTTCTTTTCCAATAAATCGTAGGTACCATCCTCATTCTTTTGAAGCAAATAACAAGTTTTGTTTCCTGTTTCGTTGAATAGAACATTGAAAAATAAAGGATTGTGTGTTGATACAATAAACTTCAAACCACGTGCTTCTTTTATAAGTCCACCTAAATTAACAGCAAGTTCAATCAGGTGATTTTCGTCTAATGAGCTTACAGGATCATCAATGAAAATATATCGCAAGTCATCAAACTGATTAGTTTCACGTTCATCAGGTTCTGCAATATTTAGATTCGCTACAATTTGACTTAGCAAACTGTAAAAAACGCACCAAATAAGGCAACTCTCTTCACCTCTTGAGATCTTGATATTGTCTATTGTTCCTTCGTTACCTCCTTCAATAGAGAACGAAATCTCATTGTATTCTTCATTGAAACGAGGTGTTAATTTATTGCTGGTATAACGCTGAAAATTAGTAACTATATTTCTTTCCTGCCCTTGTTCTTTGAGAATCCAATCAGTAAAACTGTTTGGTTGTATTTTGAGTTTCCTTTTAGAATCTGCATCTAAATCATTGTCCCAGTAGAACAAATCCTCTGTAAAGGCATTATAATACAGCACCTTCATTTTTGATTCCTCAACCTCGTCATCATGGTCTTTTGGAGAAACCAGCTCTTTGAATTCACGCGACAGACGAGTCTTTCCTACACCATTGAAGGCATAGATTAGTTGTACCTTTTTATCAGTATTATGAAGGGTTTGTGCTATATCTGTTAATGATTGTCCCATATTATACTTCTTTTATTTTTTGGAATGACAATAATTTGTTTCTATAATACTCGTATTGTTCTTGCACAGCAGCTATTTCTGCCGGAAGTCCTTGCGATAAATTATTTACCAAAGCTTCGAATTTATCTAGGATAGAAACAATACGTTCTTGTTCAGCAAGAGATGGAACAGAAATAACCATATTTCTTAATGCTTTTAGTCCTAAATTTTTAATTGTAGAACCTGTTGAATTTGATTCAAAATAAATCCGTGCATGTTTTGACTGAAAATAATGATATAAAAATTTTACATTTAAAAATAACGGATTTACAACAAAATAAGCGACTGATTTACCTAAAGCTATTTGCTCATTGTTATATAGTGCAACATTCCCGATTGTTCCATTGATTGATAAAAACACTGTGTTAGAATTAAATTTAAAACTATATTTGCAAAACTCCTCATAACAAATCCGTTTAGTTTGGTTACTTAATGTAATCTTACCTCTTATTAAATTATTTCCGTTTATAAAAAAATAGTTTCCATTCTCTTTATAATTGGGAGTTCCATGTAACCCATCACCTATTACTGTACAAATATCTGACAATTTATATATTCCAATTTCTGTTTTTAAGTCAAACAACCGATTCCGATAATACTCATACTGTTTCTTTCTCGCTTGCAACTCCGCTTGCAGCTCCGCTGCAATATTTGTGAAGTGATCGAGAATGCGAGCTATTTCTTCCTGCACCGCAAGAGGCGGAATAGGAATTATAAGATTTCTTATTTTGTCTCTATTTAATCCAGGAATTCCAGCTCCATGTTTCGATTGCATAAGTCTTTGTTCTGAATTCTTTAATAAGAAATATAAATATCTATTATTTAGAATATTGATGTTGGGTTTCACAATAAAGCAATGTGCTCCGGCCCAAAATTTACATTTCATCCAATTAACATATCCTGCAGATGCCCCACCCTGTGATATTGTGATTGTATTTTCTTGTTCATTAAATTTTTCTGTAAAACCAGATGGATTTACCCCTCCATTTAATACAGGATATGTATTTACAACCGATTATTACTCAATATTTTATAGATAATAAGTCCGAAATATGGTCATTGTCTTTAATTGTACATTCTAAAGGGTGAAGATTTAACGCTTTTATTGATTATTAACTCAAAAAGGACATCAACTTGGGTCGTTTCTTCTCTTTTCCTTGCAATTCGTTTCCGATATTCCACTTCTGTTTTAACTCATTGTTTAAGCTGATAACATCAATAACAAAGGTAACATTTTTATTCAAAATTTCTTTCAAGTGCTACAAAGGTAAATTAGTTACGAGCATCGAGCGGAGAAAAAAAAGGAGAATCTTTCGGCGTATTTCCGTCAGGTTCTCCCTTTTTAGTAAAGTAATTCTCTAAATCTGAATCTTATAAACGATTCTTTTCACTTTGACCGGCACCCCTTCCTTTATATTTGCTCATCGTAGAGTTAAATGCATAACGTATGGTGAGCCGAACAGCCTGTGAATCACTATAGTTCCATTTGTCAAGTTTCATTTGAGTTCCATAGGTTATCATTGAATTACGAGCTGTTTTGAATATATCTGTTGCACTAAGCTGGAAGAACCAGTTCCCAATCGTTTTGGTTACACCCAAATTCATTTGCCAAGACGGTTTTAGTGTAACCACATCCATATCTCCCGATGTATGATATAACATATCACCTGTAATAGTGAAACCTTTTCCTACAGATATGCTGTTATAGAAATTGATAAACAACAATGGATTGTTCATTCGCAGTTCTGTCCCCATAAATGGTATTTTAAGGTCTTGTCCCATCAGATTAAATTGGAGACGAGGTGACCAAATTGAGATTTTAGGGGATAGAGATACCATCGCTGTATATTTTGAGATATGATCATAATTCATATAAGTCATCAAATTTATAGGTTCTCCTTCTTTATATGCTTCAACAATACCGACTATAGCATCTTTTACATATTGATAACTTGCTGAAAAGAAAACCCATTTGTAAATACCGGCTAATGAAACATCGTGATTCATTTCCGGTTTCAATAGAGGATTCCCTGTCTCATAGGTAAAACGGTCATCATATTGTATATTGCTGCTTAATTGACTATACAGCGGACGCTTTGTCTTAGCTGTATATGATAGAGTAAACTTAGCTTTTTTAATAGGAAACGTAAAGTCTATATTGGGAAACAGACGGTCATATTTTCGGCTTTGCTCTGATATCAAGAGCCCATTCTCATAGTAATCGGATATAGTATGCTCATATCTTAATCCCCCTGAAAGTTCATAGATCCCTAAGGGGAAAGTGGCACTTATGAAACCAGCAATATTATGTTCCTTGATATTGTCATCTGCATCCGGCAAAAAATCATTATAGTTATCATATCGGTCAGTTCTGTTTGTATAAGTGTACTCATAACCGGCCTCAAGTGTATTTTTGCCAAAGCTGTATTCCAGGACGGATTTGGAGGCAAACATTGAACTGTTGATGTGATTCAGGCTGCTTATTGTCGATTCTCCTTCCGATAAACTGATTTCATCTATTTCCTGTTCAGCTTTATTACGGCTTGAATAATAGTCGTTATTTACAGTAAGAGTCCAATCACCATATTTGCCTATATAATATATGTTCAATATGTTTGTCGGCATATTCTTTCTTTTCCAGTATGTATAATAATCTATTTTATCATCAAGGGTACCATTTAATTCGATTGTTTCATTTGTGGTCCAGTTTGAATGATTGTAAGGTGTACCTCGAAATTCATATTTTGCTCCCAATACATTCTTAGGGTTAATTTGCCAGTTGAGACCTAAATTGGCATTATAAGTTGTGCTGACAGGCAATATGATAATGTCAGAATTCAGATCATACAGATTATTTCCAGTATTTATCATGGTGACATTTTTCTGCTGCTGATATCGTCTTGAATGGTCAAAAGCAAATGCTCCGAATATGTCAAGATTGTTCTTCCTGAAATTGAGAGAAAGGTTGTCTGAATTAGACCAGGAGTGAGCAGCCCGGACGACACCTTGTATTGAACCGCTTAATCCGTCTCCTTGTTTTTTGATAGTGCGAACTAATAACACCGATCTTACTTCTGCACCATATTTTGCACCGGGATTACTGATTACTTCCACACTTGCAATATCTTTTGACGACATTCTATATAATTCGTTGTTGTCCGTCAGTTTTCTCCCATTAACATATATTATTGGTGTCCCTTTGCCAAAAACAGTAAATTTGTCATCTTCACGCATAACGCCCGGAAGTTGTCCAATCACATCCATTGCATTCCCGAGTAGGCTCAAAACAGACCCATTTACAGTTGTGATTATGCCACCTTTAGTCAAATGTTGATGTGGTCGTTGTGCCGTTACTGTAACTTCATCCAGCAGGATATTGTCTGAAACAAGCACAAGTGTTCCAATATCGTTTTTCTCATTCAGTGTTTTTATGATTGTCTTGTATCCAAGAGCTGATATTTGTAGAAGCTTTGCATTTGAATAATCGGTTAAAAAATCAAATTTACCGCTTACGTCTGTTACTGTTCCAGCTATATATACGGAATCAGTACCCATCAAAATAACATTTGCAAACTCTACGGGGTTTTGATTCTCGTCACATACCACACCTTTGATTTGCGCCTTGACGGTAAATGGCACAATCATTAAAACGAAAATGAATAAGAGATTTTTTTTCATACTTGCTTGCATTTTTTTACTCAATGCAAAAGTATGATTTTAGTTATAGGGGCTTTAGAACTATGCATTGCAGATTTGTTGCAATGTGCGTTTCAGTGTTTCACTTTTGTTTCAATGTTTGTATATTATGATGTATATCAACTTATTATCTGCCGAATATAAATTGATACATCTGTGGGTCAAGCTTTTCTTTAAGTCTGCTTTTTCGGGTTCTGATGGCGTTTTCCGAAACTCCCATGCACTTGGAAATCGTTGTATTATTTATTCTCAGAAGACAAAAGAGACATAGTGTCAGATCATCCAGATTGACTCCATTGCCTGCCGCTTTAATATCGATTATCATATCTGTGAATTCTTCGAATAACTGTTTTCTGAGTTTGTCCCTTTCTGCAGGCGGAAGAAAAGAACCATTGGAATGCTTGTCATTCCCTTCCAATATTTGAAGTTTCTTCATCCATCCATTCCGAATGAAATTGTCTCTGCAAATATCTGCTCTTTTCTTCCAAATCTTAGTCAATTCAGAATTTTGGTCATTTTCAGAATCGATAGATTGTAATTCTATCTGATTGACACGAATCTGGTCCAGTTCTTTTCTTATTTTGATATATCGTTTCTTGTTATTTCTGTCGTATAGGAAGAACAATATTATACTAAAGAATACGATTGATAATATGATAACAATCTTTCTTTGGGTTCTTAGTTGAGATTCATGAATGTGTTTCTGCAATAGTAAGTTGTTGCTCGAAATCTCACTATTCAGAGCTTCTTTTCTTGAAATGACTTGTGAAATTGAATCGTTCCTTGAAATCCCTTCACTTGCAGAAACTTCTTCACCCAAGGTGTATTTTACACACGCATTGAGTATCCTGAGGCTGTTGTATGTATTGATTGAATACTTATCAGGGGCGCTACTATATAACGAATCAGCTTTGTCGCAAAAGTATTTTGCAATGCCTGTATGCCTATTGTTTAGATTGAGAAAACCTAAAGTAATCAATCTTCCCAAACTGTTCCCAGGTAATTCAGTTAAATAGCTTTTGGCTTTTTCGTAATTTACGCCTGGTGTATTTGCATAATTCAGCACATAGGTTGTATAATTTGATTCTCCTTTATTTTGTTGTGAAAAATCAATGGCACGGGCGATATAAACCAATGCGGAGTCATTTTCATTGATGAAGCCATAGCAGGCACCAATTTGATGCAGAGCATAGGCCTTTTGTTGTTCTGTCTCCGCATAAGTTAATGCTTTTCTTGCATATACTATTGCTTTATTGTAATCTTTTTCAGCAGATGGTTCACAATAAATATCTGCCAGTTTCATATTCAAAGAATATAGCTGGGTTTTATTTCCTTTACCTATCATGTTGATTGATTGCTGCAAATAATAGGACATTGAATCCTGTTGTCCACGCCACATAGACTGATAGGCTTTGAGTTGATAGGCTTTGAATAGCTCTATGCTGTCACAATTTTGCTTGAAATATGATACACTGTTGTCCAATAGGCTATCAGAGGCAAAGGCCTTGCTTAGTTGAAGTTTTGCCGTAGCAAGCAATATTCCGCATCGTGCTCTTTGTTGCTGGGTCAATTTTGAATATGGATATAATGTTTCCAATATCGTTTGGGCAGAATCGGGATGCTCAACAGTCATTGATTCTGCTGTATCCAAGAGATCATCTTTTTGTATGGAATTGTTACATGCACATAATGCTATTGCTAATATAATGATATATAATATATTCCTCATATTTGTTCCTTTTGATGCAAAAGTATATATTTCTTTTAAGAAACCGTTAAGGTAAAAAGAAAGATTACATCAAACAGAATGTTGGTTCATACTAATATTTGTCATATAGCTATTAAAATAAGGTAGTTTAGAGCATCAAGAAGGGAAGAATGGTGGAATATCTACTGCTCTTTGCCGAATAAAAGAAAAGGGAGAATCTTTCAGCATAGAGCCAATAGGTTCTCCATTTAATCAATTCGAATTAATTGGAGGGAATAATTTGTCTTGAAAGTATTATTATTTTTGTTTATCACCTGTCAGACTCTAATTCCTTCTCAATTTCTTCAATAGTAGGCAAACTACCACGGAAGTCTTTGGGTAAGGCTTGTCCTAATTCATAATCGGAAATTCCGATAGGCTTCTGAATATCACGCAAGGCATATTCTGCTTTGATACGGTCTTTACTCTTACAAAGCAGCAGTCCGATAGTCTGGTTATCCCCTTCCCGGCAAAGAATATCATCTACGGCAGAGCAGTAGAAATTCAGTTTGCCGATATATTCCGGCATGAACTCTGTATTTTTTAACTCAATTACCAGATAACGATGCAGAAATGCATTGTACATCAGTATGTCAATATAATAATCATCACCTGATACCTCTATGTGATACTGTCGTCCCATGAAAGCGAATCCTGCCCCCATTTCTACAAGGAATTTCTCCACATGCTTCACCAAACCGATTTCCACATCACGCTCATTGTATTGCTCTGTGAAAGTCAGCATATCAAATATATATGGGTCTTTGAGCATTGATTTCACATCATCTGCTTCCGGAACAGGCAGGGTTACTGTGAAATTGTTAGCCAACGCTCCATGCTTGCCATAATCATCAAGTTTGATGGCTTCTTGCAGATAGCGTGTCGTCCAGTGATTGGTAATGCTCTGCACCATGTACCAATAGCGTGCACGAATATCTTTGACCTGCTTTATCAATACAAGATTGTGCGTCCAATCCAGATGCTTGATGGGGAGGGTGAAATTATATTCATCCAATTGCGAAATCACTGATTTCGCAATTGGAGAAACTGCCCTTTTTACCATCGTAAGTTCCTGATTATATTCGTTGAAGAACTGTATCATGCACTGCATATTACGTACAGAAAAGCCCTTTATCTCGGAATAATCATTCTTCAAATCCACAGCCAGCCGTTGCAAGGTTTTCTTGCCCCAGCCGTCTGCATCCTGACTTTGCTGCAACATGCCGCCAATATCCCAATACATCCTGAGCATTTCTTCATTGGCAGCATAAATCGCCCTTTGCTGGGCTATCAGTACCCGTTGCTTGATTTTGCGAAGCAATGTCGCATAACCACGAAAGTTATCCGACATGTTTTCAATTGCTTGTTTATCTGTATTTTTAGCCATATTCTCCTTTGACATATTTACAAAGTTACGTTTTTTATTCGATTGTACATCAAATTCATACAATATTATTAGTTAATCTCTTATGAGCTATCTTCTCATTGAAAATCCTCTTTTCTGTTGCTGGTCATAATTCCCTTCCACCACATTGTCAACTTCCCGTCTGGCTTTGATTTGTTCCCGATTGTCAAACCCGCCCTTTTGCTTGGCTGTAAAATACAGAAAATCCCCTGCCGCCTGATGTGATTGTCTGTCATCCCCGAACAGGTTAAGGGCGCTCTTGATGTCAGATACCTGTTCCGTATCAAAACGGGACTTGTAATAATCACGGGCGAAACGGATAACACTGTGTACCGCCTTGCGGAAGATGTCGCTCGTTTTGAGCAGCAGGAAGCTGAGACAGCCGATGATATGGCTTTGCCATGCAATCCGGTTTTTAAGCCTTGTGGTTTCCTGTGCATGTTCCGTTTCCTTGCGGTTCAGTTCGGACCGGTGTTTGGCCTCCAGTTGCATCAGCTCACGGCTATGGTCGTTCTGTATGGTCTGGATTTTATCCTGCAACCGTTCGATGGTTTCCTCGTGCGTGGAAATCTCACAGCGCAAATCCTCTATTTCATTTTTCAGGGCTTTTGACTTCCCGGTAGCCCAGCCGACAGCGGCGTTCAGAAGCTCGCTTCCTTTTTCCTTGTTCAGTCTGGAGCGTTTCTCGCTGATAGCCCTGTCAAGGTCTTCACTCTGCCGTTCCTTTTCATTTGCCTTTTCGATAAGGGCATTGGTAATATTTTCCGTTTCCTGCATCTTTTTGTTTGCCATTTCCAGCTGATGCTCCCGGTATTGCCTCGTGGCATCAAGCCGCTTCATTTCCTCCTTCTGCTTCCCAATGATAAAGTCGTTACGTTCCTGATGTTCCTTGCCTGTAACAGCCTTTGACTGTCCACGCTCCATCAGAAGTATGTCGGATGCCAGATTCTGCATTTCTGTCATATCCTCGTCATTGAGCTTGCGGCTCTTGCCTGTGTCATGGTTCATCCAGTCAAAAACGATATGGGCATGGTAATTCGGCTTGAACCATCTTTCGCCGACTTTGAAACTCTCCCGGTCTTCCGCTTCCGGCTGACCGTTCAGCCAATGCCCTTCGTCCTTGTGCAGGAAGATCTGGAGCGGAGTGATGCCCCAGCGTCTCCGGCACTCCTCGCCAAACTTGCGTACATCTGCCAGTGTCGTGTCCGGTCTGATGAGCAACACGCCCTCACGGATTGGCGAGCATCCCGCCACCTTGGTAATTTTCCCGTTCTTGCCTTTGCGTTCACGCTCCTTCTCCTGCATCGCACGACCTGTCTTTTCCTTGACCATACGTTTGATGTAGTCATAGTGCGCCTGCAGGTCGGGATTGCCGAAGCCCGGGTTTATCCACTGCTCGTTACCGGCAGTCAGTTCGGGCACGATGTAGATTTGAGACTTGCCGATATTGCGCATGTACTCGGCAGTTCTCCGGTTATGAGCCCCGCTTGATGTGACTCTGCAGGGCTTGATATGTATGCTTGATTTTGTTGCCATATTCTTAAATTTTGATTCTGGTTGTCTGACTAAAGTTGTTAGCTGATGTCCGCTCATAACCGTACAGGGTTCTTAGGGGTGTAACCCATAAGCGGAGATTGCAAAGAGAGGGTCACTCTTTGCTCGGGGTTCTCA
>OHAT01002666.1_pt1 | contig 12926 bp, 7 predicted proteins | sample 1577141 | NCBI WGS metagenome assembly OHAT01 (sample SAMEA3541578, study PRJEB24748) | human gut metagenome | biome: human gut; feature: human-associated habitat; material: faeces | place: China | collected 2012
CTTCGCCAAGTTCGGCACCTATAACGTGGCCTCCTCCGCCCCCTTCCGCCGCATCCCCTACAACACCGCCATGGAGACCTACGGCTCCGATAAGCCCGATCTGCGTATCGACCTGACCTGCAAAAACGTCAGCGAGTTGTTCGTCGCCAGCGAGTTCGAGGCCTTCAAGGGCCAGACCGTGAAGATGGTGCCCATCAGCGACTGCGCCCTGACCCGCAAGCAGGTGGAGAAGCTGCTCACCGACTGCGAGGTCCAGTCCGGCAGCAAGGCCTACTGGTTCAAGGTGGACGAAAACGGCCAGCTGGCCGGCGGCATCGCCAAGTTCGTCGCCCCGGTGGAGGCCGAGCTGGGCAAGATCATCGACCTGAAGCCGGGCACCCTGGTGCTGGCAACCGCAGGCCAATACGCCACCAAGTCCGTGGGCGTGCTTATCAAGACCTTCGGCGCCGCCTGCGAAAACCACTTCGACAAGGAGCGCTATGAGTTCTGCTGGATCGTGGACTTTCCCATGTACGAGATCGGCGACGAGTCCGGTGAGCTGGAGTTCTGCCACAACCCGTTCTCCATGCCCAACGGCGGCATGGAGGTGCTGCTGAAGGCCGAGCGCGGCGAGATCGACCCGCTGGACATCTACGCCAACCAGTACGACCTGGTGTGCAACGGCGTGGAGCTCAGCTCCGGCGCCGTCCGTAACCACGACCCGGAGATCATGATCAAGGCCTTTGAGCTGGTGCGCCTGGGCGAGGAGGACGTGAAAAAGAAGTTCCCCGCCATGTACAACGCCTTCTGCTACGGTGCGCCTCCCCACGCGGGTATCGCCCCGGGCGTGGACCGCATGGTCATGCTGCTGGCCGGCGAAAGCTCCATCCGCGAGATCATCCCCTTCCCCATGAACAAGAACGCCCAGGACATCATGATGGGCGCGCCGTCCACCGTGGAGCAGAAGCAGCTGGATGAGCTGCACATCGCCATCGTGGGCGAGGTGGAGAAGGACGACTGATGGAGACCGTCAAGCTCTACTACGAAAACGCCTTTCTGCAGGACTTCACCGCCGTGGTGGAGTCCTGCGGGGCTGTGACGGGCGGCTTTGCGGTGGTACTGGACCGCACCGCCTTCTATCCCGAGGGCGGCGGACAGCCCGCCGACCACGGCACGCTGGGGGATGCCCGCGTGCTGGACGTCCATGAGAAGGACGGCATCGTCACCCACCTGTGCGACCGTGAGCTGCCTGTGGGCGCGGAAGTCAGCGGCCATATCGACTGGGCGCGCCGCTTCGACCATATGCAGCAGCACTCCGGCGAGCACATCGTCTCCGGTATGCTGTGCAGCGCCTTCCACTGTGACAACGTGGGCTTCCACCTGGGCGCGGATACCGTGACCATCGACTACAACGCCGACATCAGCTGGGAGCAGGTGCTGGAGATCGAACGCCGCGCCAACCGGTACATCTGGGAAAACCACCCCATCCACATCTGGTACCCCTCCCCGGAGGAGCTGGCCGCCCTGCCCTACCGCAGCAAAAAAGCCCTGGAGGGGCCTGTGCGCCTCACGGAGTTTCCCGGCGCGGACCTGTGTGCCTGCTGCGGCACCCATGTGGCCGCCAGCGGCCAGGTGGGCCTGGTGAAGTTCGTGGGCTGGCAGAAATTCCGGGACGGCGTGCGGCTGGAGCTGCTGTGCGGCCAACGAGCGCTGGACCATCTGTCCGCCTGCTGGGAACAATCCCGCCAGATCGGTCAGGCGCTGTCGGTAAAGCCGGAGGCGTCCTTTGCCGCCGTGGAGCGGATGCAGTCCGAGCTGCTGGCCGCCAGGGAGCGCGCCGCCGGATTGGAAGCGCAGGTCTTCGCCCACACGGCGGCGGAATACGCCGGCAAGGGCAACACCGTGCTCATCACCGCGCCGCTGGAGGGCGACGGTGTCCGCCGCCTGTGCGACGCCGTAGCCCAGACGTGCGGCGGCCGCTGCGCCGTGTTCTCCGGAACAGACGGCACGTACCGGTACGCGCTCATCCATGCCGGACAGGATATCCGGCCGCTGGTGAAGGACATGAACGACGCGCTCCATGGCCGCGGCGGCGGCCGCGACGGCTTCTCCCAGGGCAGCGCCGCCTGCACGGCGGAGGAGATCCGGGCCTTTTTCTCCCGCCGGTAAACTGCTTCGCTGCGCGAAATAGTTTTGCGTTATTTCAACAAAAAGCACCCCCGAAATGTGCAGAAAAAGCGCATTTCGGGGATTTCCTTTTATGGATATACATGATACAATAAGAGACACTGAATATTTCGCACAGAAAAGAGTGATACCTTGCCCGAAGAAAACAAGCTGGGCGTCATGCCCATTTCCAAGCTGATCTGGAATATGTCCCTGCCCATCATCGCGTCCATGCTGGTGCAGGCCCTGTACAACATTGTGGACAGCGTGTTCGTCAGCCGTGTCAGCGAGCAGGCGCTCACCGCCGTTTCGCTGGCCTTCCCCGCCCAGAACCTGATGATCGGTCTGGCCACCGGCACCGCCGTAGGCGTCAACGCCCTGATGGGCCGGGCGCTGGGTGCCGGACAGCGGGAGCGCGCCGACAAGGTCGCCAACCACGGCATACTGCTGGCGCTGGTGGGCTTCGTCATCTCCGCCCTTTTGGGTGCCACCTGCTCCGACCTGTTCTTCCGTTCCCAGACGCAGATCGAGAACATCATCCGCATGGGCAACGACTACCTGCGGGTGGTGACCATCGGCTCGCTGGGTATGTTCTGCCAGATCATGTATGAACGGCTGCTCCAGGGCACGGGGCGGTCTATCCTCAGTATGTACACCCAGGGCTTGGGCGCCATCATCAATATCATTCTGGACCCCATCTTCATCTTCACCCTGAACATGGGCGTTACCGGCGCTGCCGTGGCCACCATCATCGGCCAGTTCTGCGGCTGCGCCCTGGCCATATACTTCAACCACAAGAAGAATACCGACATCACCCTGTCCATCAAGGGCTTCCGCCCGGACTTCCGGCTCATCGGCGAGATCTATGCCATCGGCCTGCCCAGCGTCATTATGATCGCCATCGGCTCGGTGATGACGTTCCTGATGAACAAGATCCTCATCACCTACCACGCCGCCCACGAGACGGCGGCCACCGCCTTCGGCGCGTACTTCAAGCTGAACTCCTTTATCTTCATGCCCGTCTTCGGTATGAACAACGGCGTGGTGCCCATCGTGGCCTATAATTACGGCGCCCGGAACCGCAAGCGCATGGTGGAGACCATCAAGCGCGGCGCGCTGTACGCCTCCATCATCATGGTCTTCGGCACCGTCCTCTTCTGGGTCATCCCCGGCCCTCTGCTGAAGATATTTGACGCCACCGACACCATGCTCTCCGTGGGCATACCCGCCCTGCGGATCATCTCCATCAGCTTCTGCATGGCCGGCGCGTGCATCGCCCTAGGCGCCTCCTTCCAGGCGCTGGGCAGATCCCTGTACTCCATGATCACCTCCATCGTCCGCCAGCTGGTGTTCCTGATCCCCATCGCCTACGTGCTGGCCCGGTACGGCGCCTCCGTGGGCAACAGCGACCTGGTGTGGTGGAGCTACCCCATCGCGGAGGTATTCTCCCTGACGCTGACGCTGTTCTTCTTCCGCCATCTGTACAAGACCGTCATCGCCCAGCTGCCCGAGGGCCGCGAATAAGAAAAGCGGAACTAAACCCCGTCGCGCTCCGTCTTAGTGGATAGAGGGCGGGCCCATCGCCCTCCCCGCCCCCGGGCGGTGTATATACACAAACAAATAGAGACAGAAAAGGAGGCACGACCCCCATGAAGAAGTTTTTGGCATTTATCCTGGCCCTGGCCTGCGCCCTGTCGCTGATGGCCTGCGGCAAAAAGAACAACGACGACAAGCCCGACCCCGATCCCGCGCCGGACCCCCAGCCCACCGTCACCACCGCCGAATTTACCCACGGCTATGTAGACATGAAGCTGGAGTTGCCGGAGGGCTGGAGCTGGGAGCAGGTGTCCGACAACGGCACCGATAAGACCGAGGGCATCCGCTTCTACAAGACCGATGACCCCACTGTCAGCTACACGCTGCTGTGCTGGACGGGAGGCTACGGCATCTGCGGCACCGGCGTCACCAGTGAGGAGATCACCCTTGCCAACGGCATGAAGGTCTGGCAGCACACGGAGGAGAACACGGAAAAGGGCACCATGGTCATGGCGGACATTTTCTTTGAGGACATGCCGGGCAGCTATGTGGCTTCCCCCTCCGAGACCATGACCACCGAGGTGTGGAACGCCAACCGCGATGCGCTGCTGTCCATTCTGGGCACCGCCCAGATCGGCCGCAAGAGCGTCAGCCAGCAGGCCGCCATCGACGCGGCCAAGGCCCAGTACACCGGCGCGTACGATCAGGTGTACGCCACCTATGACGTCACCTCCGGCGCGTGGACGGTGAGCTTCAGCAAGAGCGCCGCCGGCGCAAAGACCGACCGTCTGGTGGTGGACGCCGCCGGAAAGGTCATGGCCGCCGGAAAGTAACCGAAAACAGCCGAAAACCGCCGCAGCTGCGGCGGTTTTTGCTTTGCGTGCTTGACAACCACCCCGAAACGTGCTATTCTTTTCCTGATACAGGCGATGACGGGCGTGGCGGCCCTGAGCCGCGGGAGGAAATGCCCGCCGGAAGCCCCGTTACCGGCAGAAGAGTGTGGAAGTATCCAAATTCAGGTGGAACCACGGACTATGTTTAGTTCGCCCTGAGCCTTACCGGCTCAGGGCGTTTTTTTGTTGCCAAAACACTTCATATAGGAGGAACCTCACCATGAAAAACACCGAAAAGACGATGGACAAGATCGTCGCCCTCTGCAAAAACCGCGGCATCATCTTCGCCGGCAGCGAGATCTACGGCGGCCTGGCCAACACCTGGGACTACGGCCCCCTGGGCGTGGAGCTGAAGAACAACATCAAGAAGGCCTGGTGGAAGAAATTTGTCCAGGAGAACCCCTACAACGTGGGGCAGGACGCCGCCATCCTCATGAACCCCCAGACCTGGGTGGCCAGCGGCCATCTGGCCGGCTTCTCCGATCCCCTGATGGACTGCAAGGAGTGCAAGGAGCGCTTCCGCGCCGACAAACTCATCGAGGACTGGTGCCACGAGAACAGCTTTGAACTCAGCAAGCCCATCGACGCCTTCTCCCAGCAGGAGATGAAGGACTTTGTGGAGGAGCACGACCTCCCCTGCCCCAGCTGCGGCAAACACAACTTCACCGACATCCGCCAGTTCAACCTGATGTTCAAGACGTTCCAGGGCGTCACCGAGGACGCCAAGAACACCGTCTATCTCCGTCCCGAGACGGCTCAGGGCATCTTCACCAACTTTGTGAACACCCAGCGCACCACCCGCCGCAAGCTGCCCTTCGGCGTCTGCCAGATCGGCAAGTCCTTCCGCAACGAGATCACCCCGGGCAACTTCATCTTCCGCGTCCGTGAGTTCGAGCAGATGGAGCTGGAGTTCTTCTGCAAGCCCGGCACCGACCTGGAGTGGTTCAACTACTGGCGTACCTTCTGCCACAACTGGCTGCTGGGCATCGGATTGAAGGACGAGAACCTCCGCCTGCGTGACCACGACCCCGAGGAGCTGTGCTTCTACTCCAAGGCCACCACGGACTTCGAGTTCCTGTTCCCTTTCGGCTGGGGCGAGCTGTGGGGCGTGGCGGACCGTACCGACTACGACCTGACCCAGCACCAGACCGTGTCCGGCAAGGACCTGACCTACTTCGACCCCGAGACCAACGAGCGCTACATCCCCTATGTGGTCGAGCCGTCCCTGGGCGTGGAGCGCAGCGTCCTGGCCGTGCTGGTGGACGCCTACGACGAGGAGGTCGTGGACGCGGAGAAGAACGACGTCCGCGTGGTGCTGCACCTGCACCCGGCCCTGGCCCCCTACAAGGCCGCCATCCTGCCCCTGAGCAAGAAGCTCTCTGAGCCCGCCCGCAAGATCTACGAGGACCTGTCCAAGGAGTGGATGCTGGACTTCGACGAGACCGGCTCCATCGGCAAGCGCTACCGCCGCGAGGACGAGGTGGGCACGCCCTTCTGCATCACCGTGGACTTCGACACCGTGGGCGATGCCGAGCACGCCGGCGACAACTGCGTCACCGTCCGCGAGCGCGACACCATGGAGCAGGTGCGTATCCCCATCAGTGAGCTGAAGGCCTATCTGGCCGAGAAGCTGGCCTATTAAGCGTAAAAAAAGAAAGCCCCGCGGGGCTTTCTTTTTTTGCTCACATATCCACGATCTGCAATTCGCTCTCGTCCACCTTCTGCATGTCCTTCTTGTTCATCATGTCGTACATACAGGGGACCACGAACAGCGTCATCAGCGTGGCGTACAGCAGTCCGCCGATACAGACCACGGCGATGGGCTGCATCAGCGCCGTACCGGCGTTTTTCGCCGTGGCGGTGACGATCAGGCCCAAAATCGTGGTCAGACTGGTCATCAGGATCGGCCGCAGGCGGGTCACGCCCGCGTCGATGATCGCCTCCCGGCGCTCCATGCCGGACAGCCGCTGCTGGTTGATGTAATCCACCAGCACGATACCGTTGTTGACGATGATGCCCACCAGCATCACAAAGCCGATCAGGCTGATGACCGAGACCTCGATCCCCGCGATCAGCAGGGCCAGGAAGCCGCCGGTAAAGGCCAGCGGGATGGTAAACATGACGATGAACGGGGACTTCAGCGACTGGAACTGTGCCACCATGATGAAGTACACCAGCACCACGCCCAGCAGCAGCATCAGCAGCAGCTGGCTCATGGCCTCCATGATCTGCTCGTTCTCGCCGTTGAATTCCGCGGTGACGCCCTCCGGCAGCGTCAGACCGCTGACGGCCTGCTGCGCCGCGGAGGTCACGTGGGTGACGTTGTAGCCATCGGCGATGGCGGCGGTCACGGTAACGCACCGGCGCTGCTGGTCACGGGAGATGGTGTTCATGGACACCGTCTCCGTCACGGTGGCCACATCGCCCAGCTTGAAGGTCTTGTCCTCCTCGCTGTCCCCGGTCAGCTGGCCCATGGTGCCGCTGCCCGAGGTGCTCCCGGTCATGGCGGAGGACGCGCTGCTCTCCGCCGACAACTCCAGCTCCAGCAGGTTCTCCCGCTTGAGGACGCTGCCCTCCGCCGCGTCCACGGTCAGGTCCATGTCCTCGCTGTCCAGCGTCACATCAGAGACGCTGGCGCTGCTCTGCAGCGCCGCGGCGATCTGCATATACACCTGGGCCACGGTCAGGCCCTTCTCCGCCGCCGCCTTCCGGTCGATGGTCACCTGCAGCGCCGGGGCCGAGGCGTCCAGCCCGTCGCTGACCTCGCCGACGCCCTCTACCTGCTCCAGCCGCCGGGCGATGGTCCGGGCACTGCTCTGCAGATCCGCCATATCGCTGCCGAACACCTGCAGCGACACGCCGCTGCCGGTCATATAGCTCATCATACCGCTCATCACACCGCTGGCCGTCACCTCACAGGGCAGGTCGGCACACAGCGTCTCGATCTCCTTCCCCGCCACAGAGCCGAAGGTCCCCTCCGGCATGGTGATGTAGCCCTCCACGTCATAGCTGCCGCCGGAGGCGCCGCCCATGGCACCGCCCATGTTCAGGCCGCCCATGGTGCCGCCGCCCATCATAAAGCCGGCGTCCTGCACGTCGTCCACAGTCATCACCCGCTCCAGCACCTCGTCGGCCAGCCGTACCGCCTCCTCGCGAGAGGTGTCCTCCGGCATGGTGATGGTCAGGGACAGGTTGTTCATATCCATCTCCGGCATAAAGGTAAAGCCGCGGCGCAGGCACGCGCCGGCAGTGGTCACCAGCAGCACCAGCGACAGCAGCAGCACGCCGGCCTTGTGGTCCAGCGAAAAAGCGATGGCCTTCCGATAGGCGGGATAGACCTTGTCCAGCAGGCCCGGCTTCTGCACCATGGGCCGGCGCAGCATACCGCTGGCCATCGCCGGCACCAGTGTCAGCGCCACCAGCAGGCTGGCCAGCAGCGAGTAGGTGATGGTCAGCGCCAGGTCGGTGAACAGCTGGCGGGTCAGGCCCTCTACGAACACGATGGGCGCGAACACGCACACGGTGGTCAGGGTAGAGGCCGTCACCGCACCCAGCACCTGGCCCGCGCCGGACACCGCCGCCTGAATGATGGTGGCGCCCTTGGCCCGCAGGCGGTAGATATTCTCAATGACCACCACGGAGTTATCCACCAGCATACCCACCGCCACGGCCAGACCGCTCAGGGAGATCATGTTGATGGTCACGCCGGTGAAGTACATAAGTACGATGGCAAAGATCACGCTGACGGGGATAGATACCAGTGTGATGACCGTTGGCCGCCAATCCCGCAGGAACAGGTACAGAATGACCACGGAGAACAGCGCGCCCCACAGCAGCGACGAGGTGATGGTCTCCACGATCAGGTAGATATAGTCGCCCTGGTCCATCAGCGGTGCGAAGGACAATCCCTCGTACTGGCCCTCCAGCTCCTCGAACCGTGCGCTGATGTTATTGGACACCTCCGCCGTGGCGTAGTTGGACTGCTTGGTAAAGGTGATGAGAATGCCGTTGTCGCCGTTGACCTTGGTGTACAGCTCCCCGGCGTTGTCCGTGACCACCACCGTGGCGATGTCGCCCAGGGTCACCGGCTCGATGCCGTCCATGCCCAGGTCCAGCAGCACCATATCCTCCAGCTCCTGGCGGGAGGACACGTTCTCGCCCACGGATACCATGTATTTCACGCCGCTGTCGTCCTCAATGTACCCGGCGGGCATGGCGAAATTCTGTGCCGTCAGCAGCTGGCTGACGGCGGAGATGGACAGCATCCCGCCCACGTCCGTCTGGTCGGCGATGGACTTGTACGCCTCGTTGATCTGGTCCATGCCGGCCTCGATCTGGGTCATGGCCTCATCCAGCTGTATCTGCGCCTCCGTCAGCTGGGTAATGCCGTCGATCAGGGAGAGCGTCATGTTATAGACCTCACTGGTGACCTCCCGCTTCAGCTCGCCGCTTTCCAGATCCTTCATCAGCTTATCCAGCGTCGCGTTCAGCCGTTCCAGCGTCTTTTTCAGCTGTTCCAGCTCCTTATGCCCGGGCACGGTGATGGGCGGCTCACCGGGATTCGGATCCGGGTCCGGCTCCGGGATCTGGCCCCGGGCCTCCTTCAGATATTCGTACAGCTTATCCACCGCCGCGCCCGCCTTGGCCGCCGCGCCGGCGGCAATGGCCTCCTTGGCCTCATCCAGCTGTGCCTGCCCCTTTTCCACCTGGTCCTTGGCCTTCTGCAGATCCAGCTTCGTCTTGTTCAGTTCGGTACGCACCGCATCCGCCAGCTTCTCCGACAGGGCATCCAGCTTGGCCTCGTCCAGGATCACATGGGCCTCCCGGGTCACGGCGCCGCTGACCGAAATGCTGGCCACGCCGGACACGCCCTCCAGCTTGGGGGACAGCTCTCCGGTGACGAAATCGCTGAGCGCGTACACGTCCATGTCCTCCCGGGTCACGGCGGCCACCATCACCGGCAGCATGGAGGGATTGATCTTCAGCACATAGGGGGCGGAGACGGTGTCGTCCCAACTGCCCTGCAATACGGAGATCTTCTGCTGGATGTCCACACTGATGGTATCCATATTGGCGCCATCCTCAAACTCCAGCGTGACCATGGATACGCTGTCCTGGCTGGTGGAGGTGACGGTCTTGATCTTATCCAGCGTAGCCATGGACTGCTCCACCGGCCTGGTGATGGACTGCTCGATGGACTCCGGGCTGGCGCCGGGATCAGAAGTGACGATGATGACATAGGGAAAGTCCATGTTGGGCAGCAGATCCGGCGTCATTTTCAGATACGCCACCACGCCCAGCACGATAATGCCCAGCACCGTCACAAAGATCGTCAGCGGTTTTTTCACGCTGAAGCCGGCCATACCCGTTCCTCCTTCTTCCGCCTGCAGCGCCCACGCGCCCAGGGTAAAACTGTAATAATGTGTAAGTGTACCATCCCCGCCGCCGACTTGCAAGCGGGACGGCGCAGAATTCACGAAAGCGTTACAAATACAGGATTTTTTCGGGAAAATAGTTCGGAGTTCGTAGTATTCTTTGCGCCGTCTTTACGCGTCCGGACGATGAAAAACGCGGACGCACCCGCGTCCGCGTTTTTCGCAAATAAGAAAGAGAAAAGGGAAGAAAACAGCAAAATCAGCCGGTGCCCCGTTACAGCAGCGTGCACAGCAGGCGCAGCTCGGCGGCCAGCCACACCGGCATCAGTATGGCGGTGACACGGCACACGGGGTTAATGTTCCCCGTCAGCAGGCACACCAGCGTGAACGCCAGAATAACCGCGATCACAACAGCGGCGATCGCCTTTGCCGGGGAAGTCTTGGTTTTCGTGTTTGTCATAGGGAACAACTCCTTTCTGTATTGTGGTCAAATCATACCACAAAGGTTGGTGCTTGTAAAATTGATTATTCTACGGTATAATATAGACACAAACTATAATTTGGAGAGCCGCCTATGACCAACCAGGACATCGAGACCTTTTTCGCCGTGCTGGACCACGGCACCATGACCGCCGCCGCCGAGGCGCTGTACATCACCCAGCCGTCCCTGTCTGCCCGGCTGAAGGCACTGGAGGACCAGGTGGGCGCGCCCCTGTTCCACCGCGGCAAGGGCCAGCGCCGCATCACCCTGACAGATGCGGGCCAGCACTTCCTGCCTCTGGCCCGCCGGTGGCAGAACCTGCTTTCGGAGACGCAGACCTTCGCCGCCGCGGAAAAGCGTGAGTTTCTCCACGTCATCGCCGCCTACACCGCCAACCAGTACATTCTGCCGCCGGTGTACCAGCGGTTTCTGGAGCGTGAGCTGCCGGTGAACCTGTGGGTGGAGTCCATGCGGACGGACCAGGCGGTGTCCGCCGTGGCCCGGGGCGACGCGGACATGGCCATCGTGGACGGCGCATTGCACTACGATCTGCAGATCGAAGCCAAGCCCCTGTTCCGCGAGGGCTTCTTCCTTGTGGTGCCCAGAACGGTGGCACTGACGGAACCGGTAGAGGCCACCACCCTGCACGTGCAGGACGAGATACTCATCTACGGCCAGCCGGAGATACAGCAGTGGCACGACTACTGGTTCGGCGTGGACGCCCGCCCCCTGCTGTACGCCGACACGCCCCAGCTGGCCGAGACCCTGCCCGCCTGCGGCAAGCGCTGGAGCATCATCCCCGCCGGCGCCACCGAGCCCTATCTGCGGATGTTCAGCAACGTGCAGGTGCTGCGCCTGGCCCACCCGCCGGCGGAGCGCACCTTCTACCTGGTCACGCCCAAGGGCCGCGCCCTCTCCGCCGCCGCGGAGACACTGCTGGAGGACCTGCGGGTGCAGATACAGGATCTGGAGGGCATCACCTGGTATTGAGCAGCGAAAGAGACACACCCTTCGGTGTGTCTCTTTCTGTCGTTTTGTGTCGCATTCTGTCCTTGCACGTCGTATGGCGGCCATTCACGTCGATTTTCGTCTTTTGATGTCGCAGGATGACCTTTTGCGTCGCTTCCTGTCGCAATGTGTCGAATACCGTCCTATCCCCGCCGCAGCTGGCCCCGGATCAGCCGCGTCACCGCGTCTGCCAGCCACCCGATGGCCGGCAGGCGCTCCATAGCCTGTCCGTAGATACGCCGGGCGTCCGGCACCTCCCGGTCGCTTCCGGTGAACAGACACACCGGCAGCACGCCCCGCAGCCGCAGGGCCGCGGCCTCCGCCGCCGTGTCGTCCACGCCGCGCTTCCCGGTGTAGGCCCATCCGCCCAGGCCGTTGGGTATCCGCTGGTCGTCGTTGGGACTGGCGTCCGAGAGCACCAGCAGCAGCGACTGCTCGCTGCGCCGCTGCCGCAGCAGCCAGCCCATGGCCCGCAGGGCCAGCCCGTCCCGGTTCCACCCCGCGGCCACATAGTCGAATACCCCCTCGTTCTGCTCCGGATGGTCATAGTCCCGCAGCACCCGCAGCACCGTGCAGCCGCTGACGGAGCAGAACGCCGTCACCCGCACGGGGATGCGGCACCGGCTCAGGCTCTCCGCGATAAGATACGCCTGTGTGGCCAGCTTCTCCTGCTGCCGGTTCTGCGAGGCCGAGCCGTCCAGCAGCAGGTCCACGGACAGCTCTCCCGGCTCCTGCGGCGACCGGCGGGAAAACACCCGCTCGTCCCCCAGCGCCCTGGCGCGCCAGGCCAGCTCCGGCCGCAGCCTCCCGGCGCGGCCCGTACCGCCCTCGTCCTCCGCCCGCAGCAGCAGCGTGTTCTGCAGCTTCTGCGTCAGCTGTGCGATGGCCAGCTTGTTTTCCACCAGATGCTCCCGGTAATACGCCCGGTTCTTCTCCCGCTGCTGCCGGAAGTGGGCCGCGTCCCAGGCCGCCTCCGGCGCGGGCGCGCGGCCCACCGGCTCGCCGCGGGTAAAGTGCAGCCGGCAGTTCTTGTGCACGCCGGTGCACAGGGTGCGCTCCGCCTCACTGCGCTGCCCCGGCGTCAGCATGGACGCGCCGAAGCAGTCCTCCACATACCGCCGCAGGATCGGCTCCGGCGTCCGGCCCTGCAAAAAGCTGAACAGCGTCTGCTTCTGCAAGCCGCCGCTGCCGCCGGGCGCGTCATGTGACAGCGCCCGCAGGGCGTTGGGCCGCACAAAGTGCACACCGCCGCTTTTGTCCCGCTTTCGGCCTACCCACGCCGCCCACTGGCGGTCGTCGGCGGCCCGGCGGGCGCGGCGGAACCAGGTGTACAGCACGCGCTCCGTCCGCTGGATCAGCTGCGCCTCCGTGCTGTCCCCCGGCGCGGCCAGCTCGTCCAGCAGCGGCGACAGGGCCGGGTCCTCCGGCTGTTCCAGCACGCGGCAGGCCCAGGCCCGGCGCACGGCGTCCCCGTTCATGCCCTCGGCC
>OHAT01002687.1_pt1 | contig 12875 bp, 13 predicted proteins | sample 1577141 | NCBI WGS metagenome assembly OHAT01 (sample SAMEA3541578, study PRJEB24748) | human gut metagenome | biome: human gut; feature: human-associated habitat; material: faeces | place: China | collected 2012
CAACAGAGCTCAAGGACGGCGATACAGTAGAGTTCCTCTACTTCATGGGAGGTGGCAGCTTCTAATGGCATTCACAAACGAACAGATGGAACGTTACTCACGTCACATCATCCTTCAGGAAGTTGGCGTGAAGGGACAGAAGAAATTGTTAAATGGCAAGGTGCTGATCATAGGCGCAGGTGGACTTGGAGCACCAGCCGCTATGTACCTGGCAGCAGCCGGAGTAGGAACCATCGGTATAGTTGATGCCGATGAGGTAGATCTGTCAAATCTTCAGAGACAGATCATTCACGGAACAGCAGATGTGGGCAAGGCAAAGGTCAAATCCGCAAAGGAGACCATGAACGCCATGAACCCTGATGTAAATGTGATCACATACAGAGAGTTCGTTACATCAGAGAACATCATGGATCTCATCAAGGACTATGATTTCATCATCGATGGAACAGACAACTTCCCTGCAAAATTCCTTATCAACGATGCCTGTGTTATGGCTAAGAAGCCATTTTCACATGCAGGAATCATCAGATTCAAGGGTCAGCTTATGACATATGTTCCAGATGAGGGACCATGTTACAGATGTGTATTCAAGGATCCACCTCCAAAGGATGCGGTTCCTACATGTAAGCAGGCCGGAGTCATCGGAGCAATGGGCGGTGTTATCGGAAGTCTTCAGGCTATGGAGGCAATCAAGTATCTCATTGGAGTTGGCGATCTTCTGACAGGAAGACTCCTTACATTTGACGCACTTAAGATGGAATTCCACACAGTAAAGCTCCCTCACAAGAAGGGCTGTGGATGTGCTGTATGTGGACCAAATCCAACCATCACCAAGCTCATCGACTACGAGCAGGTGGAGTGCGACGGAAAATAAAATGATCTCTGTAATCCGTCTGTGTATAGGGCTGTGAATGCTGAGTCTGACTGACAATACCATATCTGGGAGCGCTCCTGCTTAACGCAGCATGATCAACATAGTTGATACAGGTGGGTCACAGAGATAGTTGAATATAAGGAGGATATGAAGTAAGATGTTGTACATGACAAAGTCTGATTACGAGAAGATACTTGCACACTGCAAGGAAGGCCTTCCAAATGAGTCCTGTGGTCTGATCGGCGGTGTCAGAGAGGGAGACAAGAAGTACATCAGGAAGGTGTATCTCCTGACAAATATTGACGCCAGCAACGAGCATTTTTCCATGGACCCGAGAGAGCAGCTTGCGGCAGTTAAGGATATGCGTGCAAATGGATACGAGCTTCTTGGCAACTTCCATTCCCATCCAGAGTCTCCATCCAGACCTTCGGAGGAGGATAAGAGACTTGCATATGATTCCAAGGTGAATTATCTGATTCTCTCCCTCATGGAGATAGACAATCCGGTACTTAAGGCCTTCAACATAGATGAGGAAAAGAATGTGACGATAGAGGAGCTTGTTATAGAATCATGATAGATAGCAGGCATTTGAAAGAACAGGGCGGGCTTTGATACCCGCCCTTGTTCTTTACGCGGACTGTGTCATAAATTTTATTTGGAGTTACTGAAGAGATGTTTTGCATAAGTATAAACCATAAGAATACGCCGGCCGATGTCAGGGAGAGATTTGCATTTACGACAAAAGGACAGAGACAGTTCACTGAGCGCCTTAAGGCTGAGGTGGGTGGATGTGTCGTGTTGTCGACCTGCAACAGGATGGAGATATACTTCACAGATAAATATGAACAGGTAGAAATGCTTCTGGCTAATGATAGGGATGTCCCTGTCAGCCTCATAAGAAGATACAGCATGAATTATGAAGGATTTCAGTGTGTGTTACATCTGTGCAGAGTGGCGTGTGGTATGGATTCCATGGTGCTCGGCGAGGTGGAGATCATACATCAGGTGAAGAGTGCATATCTTGTGGCGAAGGAGCTTGGAGCCTGTGACGGCGAGCTGAATATAGCATTTCAGGGAGCACTTGCGGCGGCAAAGGCGGTGGCAACGGAGAGTGATGCCACGAGGCTTCCGATATCCGTCGGAACCTTGTCAGCCAGGGAGGCAGTGAATTTTACAAGAAATGGCGGTATTGAAAACACGTGCAGAGATATTCGAAGTGATGTGGTAAGCAGCAGTCAATTTGAGAGTGTGGATGCTGAAAAGGCAAATACCGGGCATATCCTAGTCGTAGGAGCCACAGGCAAGATAGGCAGCATAGTTGTCAAGGATATTGCAGATCTTGCGCCAGACATAGAGATAACAGGCACAAGCAGAAGCCACCACAGTGCAGATGAGGTATTTGGCAGACATCAGCAGATCAGGATAGAGGACTACAGCAGAAGATATGAGCTGGCAGCCTGGGCGGATGTCATCATCAGCGCGACAGCAAGCCCTCATTATACATTTGTCAGAGATGAACTGGCAGAAGCCGTGAAAATGCATCATAAGCGGAGGTTGTTCCTGGATCTGGCAATGCCGAAGGACATTGACCCGTCAGTCTCAGAGGTGGACGGATGTGTATTGCGTGACATAGACTATATCAGGACACTTTCCAGAGAGAACAATGAAAACAGGGCAAAGACAATCACAGAGATGGAGCCGTGGCTCATATCACAGGTTGACGAGATCATGAAGAACATAGCATTTTCGAGGTTCAACAGGGAGCACGGAGACGTGATGGCGAAGCTTAAGACTATAGATGGCGCAAAGATGGTATATAAACTCAAAGGGCAGCTTGAGTATGAGGCATTTGAGAAAATGCTGGACAGTATTGTGACTGCCGGATGTGAGAACTTAATACTGCTTGTTTTCCTGAGGTTATGCAGTATCATCGGCTGACTAGGCTCTTGTCAGATGTCAGATAATTGGAACAACTTTTGGTGCTTTTTAATAGAGACTCAATAATAGAAATTAGAGGTAGTGATGTCGTATTTCCCATTTATGATAGAATTGAATAATGAGAAATGCCTGATCGCAGGAGGCGGAACTGTTGCATACAGAAAGGTGTGCAGCATGCTGGAATTTGGCGCGGTGGTCACGGTGGTGTCCCCAGAGTTTTGCCCGGAACTCCTGGAGCTGGCGGAGCAGGTGAATACGCCAGACAAATACTGTGCAGCGACAAGCGATGATCGTGGTTCTGTAGAGAATTTCGCAGATTATTCTGGATGCCTAACACTTGTAAAAAGACGTGTACAGCCACAGGATATAGACGGTGCATTTGTCGTCATAATGGCGACGGACGATGGGAAAGTCAACCACGAAATGGCGGAGCTTTGCAGGCAGCAGCGCATACTGGTAAATGTGGTGGATGTGAAATCGGATTGTGGATTCTACTTTCCAGCGATCATAAAGGATAAAGAGGTTGTTATAAGCGTTTCCACCGGTGGACAGAGTCCAGTGCTTGCGGGCACGATCAAGAGAAATATAGAGAGCCATTTAGGTAGGAGTTATGGCGATATAGCAGAGCGTATGGGTGAGCTCCGCGAGCAGATCAAAGCACAGATAGACGGCGAGGAAGAGCGAAAGAAAGCATTTCAGCAAATGGTTAGGAGTCTGTTAGATGAGAGTTGAGAATGGACATGGTAAAAATAAACCGAATATTCGTAAATTTGCGGAGAATGACATGGCAGATGGATTCAATAGTGACGGTTTGGATTGCGAAAGCGGAGGACAGAAAAAAACAGTAAAAGTTGGGACCCGCGGCAGCAAGCTTGCTCTTGCTCAGACTGGATTGGTGATAAAGGCACTCAATGAGAGATTTTCCCAGATTGATTTTCAGATGGTTACAATGAGTACCCGGGGGGATCGGGACACCAGCAGAGCGCTTCTGGAATTCGGAGGCAAAGCGGTATTTGTCGAGGAGTTCGAGGAAGCTATACTTAAAGGTGACATAGACATAGCGGTGCATAGTGCCAAGGATATGCCGATGGAGATCATGGATGGACTTACGATAGCGGGTACACTTCCGAGGGCCTGTCCGCAGGACGTTCTCATATATAAGAGCGGCATAATATTTGACAGAAACGACAGATTTGTGGTGGGAACCAGCAGCCTGAGAAGGCAATACCAGATAAAAGACATGTATCCAAATGCTGTGTGCAAGAATCTGAGAGGAAATGTCGGTACCCGCATACAGAAGCTGGAAGCTGGCGAATACGATGCCATCATTCTTGCAGCGGCAGGTCTTGAGCGGCTGGGAGTTATTGAAGACAAAGGCAATGACAACACAGAATGTTTTGAAGTGCACAAGGACGAACTTACATTCAGATATATCAGCACAGAATCCATGCTTCCGGCAGCATGTCAGGGAATCATAGCCATAGAGACACGAACCTCTGGCGAGGTATACGACATGGTCAGAGCGATAAATGACACAGAGGCATACACACAGCTCACATGCGAGCGCGCAGTTCTGAATCGCCTGAACGCCGGCTGTCACGAACCGATAGGCGTGTACTCAGAACTTCATGGCGACCACATGAAGCTAAGCCTGATGAAAGCAGATGCGGCTTCATCGGACAAAGAGAAAGATGAAGAAATCCAGATACACAGAAAGACGGTAGAAGGAAACACCGCAGAATGGGAACAGCTGGTAGAGGCGTTGATAAAGTAGGTTATAGCACCCCCAGCGTATTGGAGAACAAAATGGTATATTTGATAGGCGCAGGCCCCGGCGATCCGGGACTAATCACGGTGAAGGGCCTGGAATTCATAAAACAATGCGATACAATCATATATGACAGGCTTGGAACCTATCAGCTTCTGGAGATGGTGAAGCCGGACTGCCGCAGGATATACGTCGGCAAACAGGCGGGCAGCCACTACAAGAAGCAGCCTGAGATAAACGAGATACTTGTTGAGGAAGGTCGCAAAGGCAACATGGTGGTGCGTCTCAAAGGCGGCGATCCATTTGTATTCGGAAGAGGCGGCGAGGAAGTGACCGCACTTTTAGAAGCGGGGATCCCATTTCAGGTGATACCGGGAATAACATCCGCAGTGGCGGTTCCAGAGGTGTGCGGCATACCAGTGACACACCGAGGAACGAGTAGAAGCTTTCACGTGATAACAGGACACAAGCGGGCAGATGGCGAGGTGAAGTTGACAGGAGAAAATGAGTCTTTAAATCACCTGAAATCTACAGAGAACTCAGAATTTACAGACAGAAACAGATTAGATGAAGATGTTTTAAATGACTATGCTTATATCAGAAATCAGGAAGGGACAAGCGTGTTCCTGATGGGGCTGAACAGACTGCCACAGATCATGGAGAGACTTGTTCAGACTGGGGCGGAGGAACATACTCCGGTCGCGGTCATTTCCAAGGGAACCATGCCTGGACAGAGGATAGTCCGCGGCGATATACAGACAATTGCGGACAAGGTGAACGAGGCAAAGCTTGAATCTCCTGCGATCATAGTTGTGGGTGAAAATGCAGCGTTGGATTTTACAGCACCAAACAGAGGACCGCTTCAGAATGTCCACGTTGGACTTGTTGGAACGCCAAAGCTTCGCGAGAAGATGAGAGTTGCAATAGATGCACTTGGCGGCCAATCCTACAGCATAGTGGATATGAGCGTGGAGCAGACAGAGGAGAAGAACAGGCTGCGCGTGGCTCTGGGACATATAGAAGATTACAGCTGGCTGGCATTTACCAGTCAGAACACCATAACCTTGTTTTTTAAATGGCTCAGAGAATGGAATATAGATGTCAGAAAACTGGCTCATCTGAAACTTGCAGTGGTCGGCGCCGGAACAAGGGACGCACTTAAGGTTGAGGGATATATAGCGGATTACGTGCCGGACGAGTACACCACAAGCGCCCTTGCCAGGGGACTTGCAAATGTGATGAATGACGGAGAGAAACTTCTCCTTCCGAGGGCAGTCCAGGGCAGCGAGACAATGCTTGACATACTTGATCAGGGCGGTGTGGTATATGAGGAGATCCCAGTTTATGATGTGGTTGGACGCAGGATGGAGAGCATACAGTATCTGAAGGATCTGGATGTGATAACATTTGTCAGCGCATCAGGAGTCAGAGGATTTCTAGATGTTCTTGATGCAGAGAAAAAAAACTGCGGTGTGGCTCATATGTTGAATGATATAGATTCATGTGGGGATCAGACGGACAATACAGACGGCAGTTTTAAAATACATGATATAATGAAGAATATCCGCATAGCGGCACTTGGAAATGTGACCGAGAAGGCTTTGGAGAAGGCTGGTTATCATGCGGATATAGTTCCGGAGGTTGGTGATATCGAGCACCTTATATCAGCCATCGGTGATTATTATTTTAGAGAAAAGAGGCAGTAACATGATAAGACTCAGAAGACTTCGCGGAAGCGAGGCTATCAGAAATATGGTTAGAGAGAACAGGGTTAACAAGGAGGATCTTGTATATCCGATGTTTGTGGCGGAGGGCACAGGGATCAAGAATCCGGTAGACTCCATGCCAGGAATATACCAGTATTCACTCGACACATTTGAGGAGGAGCTTCGCAGAGTGGCGGACGCCGGAATCAGCGCGGTTCTCCTGTTCGGCATACCGGCTCACAAGGATGAGGTGGGCAGCAGTGCGTACGACGACCAGGGAATCATGCAGAAAGCGGTCAGGAGGATAAAAGAGCTGTATCCGGACATGATAGTCATAGCGGACATTTGTCTGTGCGAGTACACATCACACGGTCACTGCGGAATTATCCATGACGGCAAGATACTCAACGATGAGACTCTTCCATATCTGGGCAAGATGGCTGTATCCCTTGCAAAGGCCGGCGCGGACATGGTGGCTCCATCAGATATGATGGATGGACATACCGCTTACATCAGAAAGGCACTTGACGACAACGGGCTGACGGATGTACTGATCATGGGTTACAGTGCGAAATTTGCATCTGGTTACTATGCACCATTTCGCGATGCGGCACATTCTGCACCACAGTTTGGAGACAGAAGGACATACCAGATGGATCCCGCAAATGGCAGGGAGGCTCTGAGAGAGTGCGAGGCGGATATCGCCGAGGGAGCAGACATAATCATGGTCAAGCCGGCACTTGCTTATCTGGATGTAGTCAAGGATGTGAGAAACCATACGGACTATCCGATAGCGGTGTACAATGTCAGCGGCGAGTACTCCATGGTCAAGGCAGCTGCGGCAAATGGCTGGATAGACGAGAAGAGGATCGTCATGGAGAACATGACAGCCATGAAGAGAGCCGGCGCAGGGATCATCATAACTTATCATGCTATAGACGTGGCACACTGGCTTGATGAGGAGAATGCGACATCAACACTTAAAAGAAGATAGAGCTGAGTAGGACAATAGTTGCTATGTATAACGAGACGTTTTTATCTATTTGGAATATAAAATAGAAAAAGATATAATATTGTATCTAAACGGCTAAAATAACATAGCTTTGCGAAAAACAAAATGAAACAAAGAAAAAAGTCACACAGGACGATAAATTATAGAAAGAAGAATGGCAATGACAAATTCACAGGATCTATTTGAGAAATCACAGAAGGTAATTCCGGGCGGCGTCAATTCACCGGTCAGGGCATTTGGCTCGGTGGGACGGACACCTGTATTTATGAAGAAAGCAAAAGGTTCACATATATTTGACGAGGATGGCAATTCCTACGTGGATTATGTCTGCTCCTGGGGACCGGGAATTCTGGGGCATGCCGATGACAGAGTCATAGATGCGGTGAAGGCGGCTTGTGATGACGGACTTACATTCGGCGCACCGACAAGGAAAGAGCTCGAGATCGCAGAGCTGATAAATGAGCTCATGCCGTCAATGGAGCTGACACGAATGGTCAACTCGGGAACAGAGGCGGTGATGAGTGCCCTTAGAGTGGCGAGGGGATTTACAGGCAGAGACAAGATTGTAAAGTTCCGCGGCTGCTATCACGGACACAGTGATGGACTTCTGGTCAAGGCAGGCTCGGCGGCACTTACACAGTCAGTTCCGGACAGCCTGGGAGTTCCAAAGTCGTATACACAGCATACACTCATAGCAGAGTATAACAACGAGGACAGCGTAAAGAAGTTATTTGAGGCGGAGGGCAAAGACATTGCCGCAATCGTGGTCGAGCCGGTTGCCGCAAATATGGGAGTTGTCCCACCGCATGATGGATTCCTTCAGTTCCTCAGGGACATAACAAATGAGTACGGCGCACTTCTTATATTTGATGAGGTCATCACAGGTTTCAGACTCAGCCTTGGCGGTGCCCAGGAATACTTCGGGGTAAAGCCTGATCTCACAACACTTGGCAAGATAGTCGGAGGCGGAATGCCGGTGGGAGCATACGGCGGACGCCGCGATGTCATGAGCATGGTGGCGCCACTTGGCGGAGTATACCAGGCGGGAACCCTGTCGGGCAATCCGATAGCCATGACAGCCGGACTCACAACGCTCCGTATACTCCAGCAGGAAAAGGATACAATATATCCGGCGATAGAAAAGAGCACAAGGCAGATAGCCGACACAGTCAGAAACACATTTGGCGGCACAGTCCACGTCAACCAGATAGGCTCACTGATGAGCGTATTCTTCACAGATCAGGAAGTAGTGGATATGGACACGTCAATATCCAGCGACACCGCAAGGTATGCAAAGTATTTCTCATACATGCTGGACAACGGAATCTACCTTGCACCATCACAGTTCGAGGCAATGTTCGTATCCTACGCACACAGCAAGGAAGACGTATCCAAAACCTGTGAGCTGATAAAGAAATACAAAGAGAATTAGAGAGACTTAGTAGGTCAGAAGATGTCTCATTAAAAAGGAATTTATATTCCTATATTGTAGAAATAATTAGATAAGTATTAAAAGAGTGGTTTGGAAATAACATAATAAAACTAACGGTTATCGAAGAGTAAGCTGTCATGTTTATATGATGCTCCGAAAGCGGGTAGCACATAGACGACGGAAGCTTGTCGCTCCTTGCTGAGCGGGAGCCCCCCTGCCCTTATAGGGGGCGGGAGCGAATGTAGTCAGGAGCTAAGACAAGGTGACAGAGTCGTGCGTAGCCTTGGAGCATCATATAAACATGACAGCGACTTTCTTCGACAAGGAGGAACTATGAGAGATTTGGTTATTGTGGGCAGCGGTCCTGCGGGTCTGTCCGCCGCAGTCTACGCCAAGAGGGCGATGATGGACGTGGTGGTACTGGAGAAGGAGGCATTCTCCGGCGGGCAGATCGTGAATACAGAGCAGGTTGACAACTACCTTGGACTGCCGGGCATAAGCGGTTTTGACATGGGTATGAAGTTCAGAGAACATGCGGATACATTTGGCGTGGAGTTTGATGACAGAGAGGTGACAGCTATCGAGGATCACGGCGATCACAAGAAGGTCAGCCTGGAGGATGGCAGCAGCATAGAGACAAAGGCGGTTCTGATAGCCACAGGCGCAAAGCACAGAAAGCTTGGCGTTCCCGGTGAGGAGGAATTCACATGTGGCAGGAGTTTCTTACTGTGCCACATGTGATGGAGCGTTCTTTAGGAACAAAGAAGTCGCAGTTGTGGGCGGAGGTAATATAGCTCTTGAGGATGCCCTGTATATGTCAAAGATGTGCAGCAAGGTACATCTGATCCACAGAAGAGATGAGTTCAGAGGCGAGAAAATACTCGGAGCGCAGGTGCTTGAGACTGAGAATATAGAATTCCACCCATTTGCGCAGGTGACAGAGATAGGCGGAGCCCCTGGTAAGCTGGAGCTCAAAGTCGCTGTTAAGACACCGAAAACAGTGGACGGACAGACAGACAGCGAATTCACACTTCCGGTAGCCGGTGTATTCATTGCCATAGGAACAAGCCCTATCACAGAATTCCTCGGTGATGTTGTGAAGCTTGATGGTGCTGGTTATGTTGCAGCGGGTGAGACCGGACTGACCAGCACACCGGGAATATTTGCCGCGGGAGATGTGAGGACCAAGGCAGTGCGCCAGGTGGCGACAGCCGTCGGGGATGGTGCAGCAGTTATCCATTATGTTGAGGAATACCTGAACGGATTAAAAAAGAAGGTATAACTTGAGTATCTGATCAGCAACATATGGTAGGCAGCATAGAAACATAATCATAAAAATCAAGTGAATTAAACGGAAAATAATTGGCACGGAGATAAGGTAAGAACATCAATGATATAACTGCTTTTTCTCCCTGCCAAAAAAAAATAAAACTAATTCATAGTAATTCTATAGGTAAAATATAACAATGAACAGGAGGCGGAAAAATGTTAATATCATCAAAGGGACAATATGCGCTTAGACTTATGGTAGATATATCGATAAACAGCGGCAGCACGGTTACTGTCAAAGCCGTAGCCAGAAGATGTGGATTGTCTGACAAATATCTTGAGCAGGTTACATCTTCTCTGCTAAAAGCAGGATATTTAAGAAGCGTGAGAGGGCCAAGGGGCGGTTACCGTCTGAACATGCCGGCGGAGGAGATCACGGTTGGAATGGTGCTAAGGGCGATAGAGGGCAGGATATCACCGATAGATAACAGAGTTGATGAGGATGGCGACACCAACATGGTCATGAACGATGTCATCGGAGATGTGTGGGATGCCCTTGAGACTGCCATCAACAATGTCCTTGATAACAAAACCATCGCCGATCTTACCCGGGAGTACAGTGACCGGATTGGATACATGTATTCGATATAAATCGGGACGGAGGGGCCAGATGTCAATAAGATTTCAGTTGAAAAAAAACTTATTTTGTATATAGTTGTAGTGGGATATATATCATATTAGGAGAATAAGAGATGTTAACACAGTTTTCGAGAACAGAGCTGCTATTTGGCAAGGAAGCCATGGACAAGCTGGCAGGCTCTAAGGTAGCGGTATTTGGAATAGGCGGAGTTGGCGGTTATGTATGCGAGGCGCTGGTCAGAAGCGGTGTCGGAGCATTTGACCTGATAGATGACGACAAGGTGTGTCTGACAAATCTCAACAGACAGATCATAGCGACAAGGAGCACAGTTGGAAAGTATAAGACCGATGTTATGAGGGACAGGATGCTTGACATCAATCCAAATGTGGAGGTTGAGGTACACAAATGTTTCTTCCTTCCGGAGAACGCGGATGACTTCCCTTGGGACAGCTACGACTACGTAGTCGACGCGGTGGACACCGTGACAGCCAAGATCGCTCTTGTCATGAAGTGCAAGGAGAAGAATATCCCGATCATCAGCAGCATGGGTGCGGGAAACAAGCTTGACGGAAGCCAGTTCAAGGTTGCAGATATATACAAGACAAAGGTGTGTCCGCTTGCGAAGGTCATGAGAAGAGAGCTGAAGAAGAGGGGCGTCAAGAAACTCAAGGTCGTATACTCGGAAGAGATTCCGACAAGGCCGATCGAAGATATGGCGATAAGCTGCAGAAACAACTGCATTTGTCCTCCGGGTGCAGAACACAAATGTACAGAGCGCAGAGACATCCCGGGCAGCGTGGCATTTGTGCCATCAGTCGCAGGGCTTATCATAGCCGGTGAGGTGGCAAAGGATCTCATCAGGGTATAAAAAAGAAGACGCTGAGAAATCAGCGCCTTCTCCATAAAAATACCAAAGTTCCAAGCAGAACAGCACCACCATAGATGAATGGTGAATTTTTGTCGCTGTTCATAGTTCTTTCTGTATAAGATGCGGATGGATTCTCCGGGTTGTAATATATTGCGATGGACGACATGGAGTTGTAATTTGTTAGACCGCGGACGGAAAGAAAACCATTGTGCAATACTCCGGATTGGTCGCGGTATTCATAGTTGATATGGGTTCTTTTACTGACTCTTCTGACAGATGTGATATCGGCGGACGTTCTGGTATAGTCCCGCTCGATACGGCATGCCTTACCCCGTATGGAAAGGCCGATGACCACAGCTATGATGAATGATGCTATTGGAATAATGTAAGTCGTATAAGGTAATAGTCTGAAAAAAATACTGATAGAATCCCCCGATGTTAAAATCATAATGTACCCCCTGAAATTGTTGTTTCCCCAAAATGTCAGACATGAGATCCCTATTTACATGCCGGACTTGTATGTGTAGATTATAATATAAAGAAGACTGGTTGAGAATCCCTTAATTTAAGAGGATAAGTCTGTTAATATAGCAAATTTCAGGTAATAAATATATTACTGTTTGCACTGCCACTCATGGTGGTCATAAGCTCAGTCATATTCGCATTTGCCAGAAGTGATAACATGGTGATAATAGACCAATAATATAATAGAGAATATACAAAAGGAAGATGAACGAGATGGATAAGAAAGAAGAAAAGAAAAACATAAGACAGGAGTTTCTGACAGGTGAGAGAGCTCTTTTCATGGGAAAAAATCTCAATATATATGATACGATATTTGACGACGGCGAGTCTCCGCTTAAGGAGAGCCACGGCATAAATCTGTACGGCAGCATGTTCAAATGGAAGTATCCGCTGTGGTACAGCAAGAACATTGTTGCGGAGGATTGTCACTGGTTTGAGATGGCGAGAGCCGGAGTGTGGTACACTGATAATATCGCGGTGAGGCGGGCACTCATCCAGGCACCAAAGAACTTCCGCAGATGTAAAGGTCTGGAGCTTACGGATGTGACATTCACCCATGCGGAGGAGACACTGTGGAGCTGCGATGACGTGACAATGGACCACGTGACAGCAAAGGGCGACTATTTTGCCATGAACAGCAATAATATGAAGATAGACGACCTGAAGCTTGACGGCAACTATTCATTTGACGGATGCAGGAATGTAGAGATAAGAAACTCCAATCTGCTTTCAAAGGATGCATTCTGGAACACAGAGAACGTGACCGTATATGATTCATTCATATCGGGCGAGTATCTTGGCTGGAACGCAAAGAACCTCACCCTGGTGAACTGCACCATCGAG
>OHAT01002696.1_pt1 | contig 12832 bp, 8 predicted proteins | sample 1577141 | NCBI WGS metagenome assembly OHAT01 (sample SAMEA3541578, study PRJEB24748) | human gut metagenome | biome: human gut; feature: human-associated habitat; material: faeces | place: China | collected 2012
TCTGGCGGGACATGTCGTTGACCTGGACGATGGACTGGTTGATCTCCTCGCTGGCTGCGGACTGCTCCTCGCTGGCCGTGGCGATGGCGTTGACCTGGTCCCCCGTGGCTACCACGGTGGCGACGATCTCTTCTAGGGCCGCGCCGGAGCGGCTGGCCAGTTCGTTGGCCTCGCCGATGCGTTCCACGGCGTTGTCCACGCCGGTCATGCTCTTTGCCGTGCTTTCCTGAATAGCCGTGATGGCGTTGCCCACGTCGTTAGTGGAGGCCATGGTCTTTTCGGCCAGTTTGCGTACCTCGTCGGCCACAACGGCGAAACCGCGCCCGGCCTCGCCCGCGCGGGCGGCCTCAATGGCCGCGTTGAGCGCCAGAAGGTTGGTTTGGTCCGCGATGTCCGAAATCACGGCCATAATCTGGCTGATGTCCCGGGCGTGTTCATTGAGCTGGGCCATATCGCCCTTGAGGGCCAGGGACATCCGGTGCACATCCTCAATGCTGCGCACGGCCTTTTCCACCACCTGCGCACCGGCCTCGGCCTTTTCCTTGGTCTCGGCGGAGGCGCTGGAGGCGGAACCGGCATTTTGGGCTACTTCCTGCACTGTGGCGTTCATCTCGTTCATGGCTGTGGCCGCTTCGGAGAGCCGCGTGGCGGACTCGGCTGCGCCCCTGTCGGACTGCTCAATCTGGGCCGACAACTGGGTGGAGGCGGAAGAAAGCACGGCCGCCACTTCCTCCAACTGGCCGGCGGCGCTCAGCATGCCTTCGCGGCGCGCGCCTTCGGCGGCTTTGCGGGCCTCCTCGGCCTCGCGCATGGCCTGACGGGCCTCTTCAGTAGCCGCATGGGCCTCCCGCGTCTTCTGCTCGCTGTCCGCGAAGAGTTGCTTGAGGTTTTCCACCATGGCCCCCACGCCCCTGGCCAGGCTGCCGATTTCGTCCGTCCGGGCCGCGCTCTTTTCCAGGCTGCGGCGTTGCGCGTCGTCAATCTCAAAATGTCCCTCGGCCACCCGGCCCACAAAGTGCGCGCCTTCCCGCAGGGCACCGGCGATGTTCCGGGCCACCAGGAAAATGATCAGGCCCACCAGCAGGGCGATGCCGCCGGAAATCAGGCTGTTGCTGCGCAACAGGGCCTTGGCGGGCGCGAGCACTTCGGCCCGCTCCACGCTCACCAGCACGAACCAGTTCATGGCCGGGATGCTGCGGAAATAGGCGACCTTTTCCTTGCCGCCCCAGCCGTAGACCAGGCGGCCGCTGCCCTGGGCGAGGATCTGCCTGACCCAATCCAGCTTGCCGTCCTCGTCGCCGATGTAGTCCTTGTTGGGATGCATCAGCAGCAGGCCGCTGCCGTCATAGACGAAGCAGGCCCCGGTCTTGCCGATTTTGATGCTGTCCGTGGTTTCCGCGCTGAGACTTTTGAGATCCAGCGTGGCGTAGATCACGCCCAGCGCCTTGGTTCCGTTCATGACCGGCGCGGAAAGGATGGTGGTGACTTGGCCGGTGGTTTTGCTGCGCGTGTTCTGCACGCTGCTTTTGCCCTGCATGGACGCCGTGAAATACGGGCGCTCCCCGAGGTCCATGCCCTTTCCCTTTTGGGTGTTGGTATGGCCCACTACTATGCCGTCCGGACCGATCAGCCCCACATCCTTGAGCAGGGGAAAATCCTCGGCCAGACTTTTCAGCGCCTGCTGCATGCCGGGCCGCAGGGAAGCTCGCTCCTCATCAGACGAGGCTCTGAGAAAGTTGTTGATGCGCGCAATGCCCGCGCCGTTGTTCAATACATTGCGCAGCAAACCGGTCACGCTTTCCAGCTGGCTGGTTTCACTCAGGACCATCATGTTGAGGTCCTCGCCGATCTGCTTCTCCAGGGATTTTTCCGCGCCGGTATAGCTGAACCAGGTGACCGCGCAGAGCCCCAGCAACGCGGGCAGCAGAACAAAGAGCAACATTTTGTCCAACAATCGCAATCTCATGCCATCTCTCCCTTCTCCAATCGAACGACGCGGACAGCGGCGTGAAAAAGGCGTCACAGCGCAGACGCCCACCCGAAAAAAACAGGTTTCCGGCACCGGAACACCCGGACTGGAGAAAACCCATGCGGATACGGGCGAAATGGAGAGCCTATGCCGGTTTTCCGTCTTTAGGGCAGGTTAATTTTGAAAATGCGCATTCTCAAAATTGACGTTGTCCTCATCCCGCGGCGGGAACGCGGTCCCGCCTTGAATTCGGGCGTGCGCGCCTGCTTCGGCAGCCGCCGGCGCAAAGTAATTCTGAAAAAATACTTTGCTCTGGAAAAATCCGACCGGAATGTGCCCGTTACTGAAAAAAACGACCGGACGTGCCGGAATACAGCATCCGCATGGACATAAGGCCTGTGCCGGAGAACATGGCGAACCATTTTCCTCTCTGCCTTTTCGTCATATTCCGGAAAAAGATTATAGCCAAGACGTAGATTGCCGCCCACCGCCAAGTATACGCACGCCGGGACCTTTCAGGAGGAAAAAACAGAAGCGGGAAAATACGGCCTGTCCCGCGACTATGGCCGGGGCCAAAGCCGCAGGACAGGGTCCGCGCCGTAGCGGACGTTGCGCGGCCCGAGGCCCAGCCCGGCCCAGGCCGGGCGCAGTTCGTTGCCGTGGCCCCAGAAATAGCCCTGGCAGGCGCGCGGCGCCTCCAGGCGCGCCAGGAGCCGCCCCCCCAGCTCACGGGCGGCCAGGTCCCGCACGGTCATGAATAGGGCCCGGCTCATGACCCGCGCGCCTAGCGCCGGATGGCAGGGGCCGTCCAGCACCGCTCCGGCCAGGGAGGCTTCCGGAGCGAGGCCCATGCGGATCACCGGCGTCCCGGCGGTCCGCGCCAGCAGCCAGCCGCGGGCCAGGGCGTCCAGGGTGGACTCCATATCCCAGGGTTCATAGGCTCCGGCGCGCCAGAGCCCGGCCAGGCCCGTGCCCTCCAGCACCAGACAGGGATAAAAACGCAGCATGTCCGCGCCCGCGCTCAAGGCCAGGGGCACATCCGCCAGAAAAATCTCCGGGCTCGTCCCCGGCATGCCCGGCAGCAGCTGCACGCCCAAGGCCAGGCCCGCCTCCTTGACCCGGGCGCAGGCGCGCAGGGCCGCCGCGCCGTCATAACCGCGCCGGGCGGCGCGCAGGGCCGCGTCCGCGAAACTCTGCACGCCCAGTTCCACAGCCGCGCAACCGGATTGGCGCAAACGGGCCAGCAGGGCCGCATCCAGGCAATCGGGCCGGGTGGAACAGCGGAAGGCGGTTATCCGCCCACGCGCCAGCGCGGCGGCGGCAAACTTCAGACAAGCGTCCCGCTCCGTTTCGGGCAGGGCCGTGAAAGTGCCTCCATAAAAGGCCAGTTCCGCCGGAGGCAGACCGCGCGCGGCACGCAGATCCAGGGCCGCGCGGGCCGTGTCCAGGATTCGGTCCGGCGTGGCCTCGCTCTTATCGGTCCGGCCGGTCTGGATGTCCTGCGCGCAGAAGACGCAGCGCGTGGGACAGCCACGGAAAGGCAGAAATACCGGCACAATGGGCCGGGCACGCGGGAGCGGCGGCCAGGGCGCGTTCAGCGGGAACAAAGCTGAGGAAAGGCAATCGGACGGCATAGGGCCTCGCGGAACAGGGCACGGGACAAGGAACAGAACAGGGCAGCAACAGGGATGGACCTTTGCCGGGACAATGAATACAGCCGGGCAAAAAAGAAAAATCTTGCTCAGACCAGGACTTGCGTGTACTTATAAAAGAAAGTGTCACTTGTGTGAAGCGGATGCGCGCCACTCAACATGGACGCGGGGATCGCCTGCGCGACGGCTTGGGGCCGCCAGCCGCAGAAGCGTGGCATGAACGCGCCGGAGAAATTCACGATGAAAAAAACACTGACCAAAGCGGATATTGTGGAGGCCATCTACGAAGAGACCGACAAAAACCGCGTGGATGTGAAAAACGTGGTGGAGCAGCTCCTGGAGATCATGAAGACCGCCATCAAGAAGGACCGGGCTCTGCTGATCAGCGGCTTCGGCAAATTCGAGTGTTACGACAAGGCCTCCCGCAAAGGCCGCAACCCGCAGACGGATGAAACCATCACCCTGCCGCCGCGCAAAGTCATGGTCTTCCGCTTGTCGCGCAAATTCCGTTCGGAACTCAATCCTTAGAGCAATTCACGTTTAAAATGAGTGAATAGCTCTGGTGGCCGCGTGAGCGGGCACCCACGCCCAGGTGCAAGGAAGCGACCGGAGACGGCATAGAGTTTGAAATGTATAGCATTTCAAACGCAACATGCTGTAGGAGCGGAGCATTGTTGAGCCCTGACCCGCTCAGCGGCAACCCCGCTCCCGGCCCATAGCGGGGCCGTAATCCGCTTTGCGCGTGGACGTCGGCCTTGTTGACGTCCACGGCACGTTGCGGCCATGCCGTCCGTTTTCCGCTCCGCTGCCCGCGACGCCAGTTGAGGCGGGTAGCGGGCGTTACCGCGCCAGATTGTCGTGCGAGAACGGACAATCCGTTGTGACCGTGGGAGTGGCGGAATCGGGGCGTTGTGCCGGGAGTCGCGCATGCTGTTCAATTCCTATCCCTTTCTGTTCTGCTTTCTGCCTCTTCTGCTGCTGGCCTGGCGGCTGGCCGGGGGCTTCGGCTCCGCGCGGCTGGCCCTGGTGTTGCTGTTCTTTTCGGCGGTCTTCTACGGTTTCTGGGGCACGGGCTTTCTTCTGCTGCTGGCCGTCATGGTGGGCATGAACTACGCTTTCGGCCTGGCCCTGGCCGCGCCGGAAAACCTGAAAAAAAGACCTCTGAGCCTGTCCCGCAAGGGCCTGCTGGCCCTGGCCCTGACGCTCAACCTGCTGCCCCTGCTCTGGTTCAAATACTCTTGGTTTCTGGCCCAGAACCTGGCTTTGCTCTTCCACACGGAATGGAATTTCCAGCCGCCCGGTCTGCCTCTGGGCATTTCCTTCTATACCTTCATTCAGATCGCCTGGCTGGTCAGTGTGTACCGCCGCCAGATCGCGCCGCAGGGCCTGGCGCGGCACGCGCTGTTCTCCTCCTGCTTCCCCTACGTGATTTCCGGCCCCATTGTGCGCTACGAGCAGGTAGGCCCGCAGTTCGACGCCCTGGCCGATCCCGGGGCCGAGGGTCTGGCGCGCGGCTTCAGCCTGTTCAGCATCGGCCTGGCCAAAAAGATCCTCCTGGCCGACAGCATCGCCCTGTACGCCGACGCGGTGTTCAACGCGGCGGAAAAGGCCTTTCCCCTCAGTGGCGCCGAAGCCTGGCTGGGCTCGTTCTGCTATACCTTCCAGCTCTATTTCGACTTTTCCGGCTACACGGACATGGCCCTGGGCCTGGGTCTGATGCTGGGCCTGCGCCTGCCCGAGAACTTTAATTCACCCTACAAATCCGCGGGCATCGTGGATTTCTGGCGACGCTGGCACATCACGCTCAGCGCCTGGCTGCGCGACTTTCTGTATATTCCCCTGGGCGGCAACCGGGCCGGACGGCTCAAACAGTACCGAAATCTCTTCCTGACCATGCTCATCGGCGGGGCCTGGCACGGCGCGGGTTGGACCTTCATGATCTGGGGGGCTCTGCACGGCCTGATGCTCAGCGCGAATCATTTTTTTCGGGCACAAATCAAGGGCTCGCGCCTGGAAGCCGTGCTGTCCTCCGCGCCGTTGCGCCTGCTGTCCATTGCCTTCACCTTTCTGTGCATTAATTTCTGTTGGGTGGTCTTCCGGGCTCTGAGCCTGGACGGCGCATTGCGCGTCTACACCGCCATGCTCACCGGCCCGTTCAGCCTCCAACCCGGACCGACGGGCGGCCTGCTGCCCAACCACTACTTCCAGGGCTGGCAGCCCTTCGCCCTGCTCATCCTCTGCGCCGTGCTGGTCTGGGCCTTTCCCAACAGCCGGGAAATTCTCCAGGGCCGCCGCGACGGCTCCCGGCCCTGGCTGGCCTGGCGGCCTTCCCGGCTCTGGGCCTCGGGTCTGGCCCTGCTGGCTTTTGCGGCGTTGATTCTGGTCTCGCGGCAGTCCACTTTTTTATATTTTCAGTTTTAGCGCCGGGAGCCCCACATGCGACTTTTCCGAACATCTTCCACCAGCCCGGAAGAGCGGCCCGAGCCCAAGACCCCGAGAGCTTTGCCTGCCCGCAATCTGAGCGACGCGGCCTATCTCCGGCGCTATTTCAAGACCTTGCTGGCCCTGGCCCTGCTGGGCCTTGTTCTGGTGCTGCCCTATACCTGGTGGTGGCTGTATGAAAGCGGGGACGTGGCCGTGGAGCGCGCCGTGGAAGCCCAGGCCGAAGGCGAATTCGCACTGTTCGGCTCCGGGGTTTCCCAGGATTTCGTGGACTACAAGCTGCGGCTCTACGCGGCGGTCAAGCCGGAGATCACAGTCGTGGGCTCCTCGCGGGTCATGCAGTTCCGCGCGGCCTATTTCCGCAAGCCTTTTCTGAACATGGGCGGGGTGGCGGGCAATCTGGCGGTGCTGCGCTCCACCCTGGACGCCATGCTGCGCATCCACAAGCCCCAGGCCGTGATCCTGGGCCTGGATTTCTGGTGGTTCATGCCCCAGTGGGAAGCCCGGCCCTTTGAGGAAGTGACGCCCACCAGCGGCTCCTATAATTACGGTTTCGAGAGCCTCAAAAAGCCCTGGAGCTGGCTGCTGGACGGCAAGCTCTCCCCGGCGGAGTCGGCCGCGCCCCTCCTGGGCCCCTTCGGGCACGGCTTCCGGGCCGGGCGCTACGGCATCATGGCCCAGCAGACCGACGACGGCTTCGGCCCGGACGGCTCCTGGTACTATACGGCGGACATCACCGGCCAAAAGCGCCCCTTTGATTACCAGTTCAGCGACACGCTCAGCCAGGTCCGCCACGGCATCAAGGCCTTTTACCGGGCCAAGCCGGGCCAGACCGGTCCCAGTGAGGAACATCTGGACGCCTTTGCCGAAATATACTGCCGCCTCAAGGCGCGCGGCATTCAGACCTTCGTGTTCATCGCGCCGCTTTCCGAACGCGTGCTGACGGCCATGCGCGAGCACGAGCGGGACTATCCCCACCTCTTCGCCCTGCGCGACGCCCTGCTGGCGCGGGGCATCGACGTGCTGGACTGCACGGACCCGCGCGCCTTCGCTTCCAACGACTGCGAATTCATCGACGGCTTTCACGGCGGGGAAGTCACCTACGCCCGGATTTTGCGGGCCATGGCCGACCGCTGGCCCGCCCTGCTCTCCTATGTGAACATGGAGCGGCTCAATGCCGCCATCCGGGACTGGCAGGGACATGCGCTGGTGCCTGACGAACGCCTCACGAACCTGCCGGAAACGGATTTCATGCGCTTCGGCTGTTCCAAACGTCAACCCTGAGAGTGGCTCACGCATTTCATGCGTAAACCTCCCTGCAAGGATTCGCAGACAAATCCTTGCCCCAACTGCGCGTAGGCGGGCTTTGCCCGCTGCAAACGAGCAATTCACGTGAAATACTCCAGGAGGAATTATGCGGATGTTCCGTCATTTCTTTCTCAGCGCGGCGGGCCTGGCCTGCGGCATTGTCTGCGGCCTGGGAGTACACCCGGCATATGCGGCCCCCGTGCGGGACGCTTCCGCGGAAACAAGCGGCAAAGCGGCCACCGCCGCCACCCGCGCGGCCAATAAAGCCGCTGTCCAGGATCTGGATTTCAACGACCGGCAGGACTATGCCGACGCCCAGCGCGGCTTTATGGCCCCCCTGCCGGACAACGGCCGCATTCTGGACAAAAACGGCCGTGAAACCTGGAATCTCCGGAAATACGCGTTTCTGGCCCCGGCCATGAGCCGGGACATGCCGCCCTCCCGGATCATGCCCACGCCCGCGCCGGACACGGTGCATCCCTCGCTCTGGCGGCAGTCGCAGCTGGTGTTGCGCGACGGCCTGTACAAAGTCACGGAACGCATTTACCAGGTGCGCAATGCGGATCTTTCCAACATGACCGTCATTGAAGGCGATACGGGCCTGATCGTGGTGGACCCCCTGATTTCCGCCGAAAACGCTGCCGCCGCCCTGGATCTCTACTACACGCACCGCCCGCGCAAGCCCGTGAAGACGGTCATTTATTCCCACAGCCATGTGGATCATTACGGCGGCGTGCCGGGCGTGACCACGGAAGAGGACGTCAAGAGCGGCGCGGTGCGGGTCATCGCGCCGGAGGGCTTTCTGCGTGCCGCCATGTCGGAAAACGTGCTGGCCGGAACAGCCATGGGCCGCCGGGCCCAGTACATGTACGGCGAATTGCTGCCGCCGTCGCCCACCGGCCATGTGGGCGCGGGCCTGGGCCTGAAAAATTCCGGCGGGTCCACCGGCCTCATTCCGCCCACGCGTACCATTGCCCAAAGCGGCGAGCGCCTTGAACTGGACGGCCTGACCTTTGTTTTTCTGCTGGCTCCCAATACCGAGGCCCCGGCGGAAATGCACTGGTACATTCCCGAACTGAAGGCCCTGACCGCCGCTGAAAACTGCACCCACACCATGCACAATCTCTATACCCTGCGAGGGGCCAAGACGCGCGATCCCTTGAGCTGGTGCCGCGCCCTGGACGAAACCCTGGCTCTCTGGGGCAACGAGGCCGAAGTGCTGTACGGCATGCACCACTGGCCGGTCTGGGGCAATGAGCGGGTACGCCGGACCCTGGCCCTGACCAGCGATCTCTACCGCCACATTAACGATCAGACCCTGCATGCAGCCAACCAGGGCCAAACCATGCTGGAAATAGCCGAAAATCTGCGCCTGCCTCCGGAACTGGCGCGAATCTTCGGCCTGCGCGGCTATTACGGCAGCCTGAACCACAACGTCAAAGCCGTGTACAATTTCTATCTGGGCTGGTTCGACGGCAATCCCGCGCATCTGCACGCCCTGCCGCCGCGCGCGGCGGCCCGCAAGTATGTGGAATACATGGGCGGGGCCGAGGCCGTGCTCCGGCGCGCCCGCAAGGATTTCGCCCAGGGCGAATACCGCTGGGTAGCCCAGGTGCTGGACCACGTGATCTTTGCCGATCCCGGCAATATCACGGCGCGGGAACTGGCGGCGGACGCCCTGGAACAGCTGGGCTATCAGGCGGAGAGCGGCCCCTGGCGCAATTTCTATCTCAGCGGGGCGCGGGATCTGCGCGGCCTGCCTCCGGCCAGGGACGAAAATGCCGCTCAAAAGAGCAACAGTCAGTCGCGGGCCATGACCCCGGATCTTTACTTCGGCTATCTGGGCGTGCGCCTCAACGCCCAGCGGGCTCAGGGCCGTAGGCTCGCGCTGCGCGTGAAGCTCAGCGATCCGGAACAGGTCTGGGACCTGCGTCTGGGCAACAGCGTGCTGCACGCCCGCCTGAGCGCGGACGATCCCGATGCGGCCTCCGCGCCGGAAGCGACCCTGACCGCCGCCATGCCCACGGTCATGGCCCTGTTTGAGGGACGCCTGAGCGTGGCCGAGGCCGCAAAACAGGGGCTGATCGAGGGCGACAGTCAGACCGTGGCGGAACTGCTGGGCCTGCTGGACCGCTTTACGCCCGACTTTCCCCTGGTGCTGCCCGGAAAGGAATAAGTACGCATGAGCTTCATGTTTTTCTCAGGACGCTTTCGGCGCAGTCCGGTTCCGGCTGTCTTTCTGGCCGCATCCCTGATCTGGGCCATGCCCGGCAACGCTTCGGCGGACCAGGCCCAGGCGCCGGGCACATCTCCGGCGGCGGCCGCAATACAGGCCGCGCCCCCGGTCCCCACTCCGGCCGCACCCGCCGCGAAGAAGGCGCAGCCGTCCCGCAAAAACGCACGTCCCGCGCGTAAAAAGAATCCGCCGTCCCAAGCCGCTCCGGCGGCAGCGTCGCAGCAACCAACCGCGCCCACGACGGACGCGTCCGGGCCGAAGGAGGAATCTCCGGTCCAGGCCAGGGCCCCTGAACTGCCCGAAGGCCCGGCGGGGGACGCCGCCCGCGCTTACGCCCAGGGGAATTTCCTCAAGGCCAGGGACATCTGGCAAAAGCTGGCCGAGGAGGGCGACGCCCAGGCCATGAACAATCTGGGCGTGCTCTATGACCAGGGCCACGGCGTGGAGCCCGACACGGGCCGGGCTTTGCACTGGTTCGCCCAGTCGGCCAAGGCCGGGCACCCCTCGGGCATGAGCAATTACGGCCGCATGCTGGAGCAGGGGCGCGGCATTGCCGCCAACCCGCAGGAAGCCGCCCGCTGGTTTGACCTGGCCGCCCGCCAGGGCCAGCCCGAAGCCCAGTACAATCTGGGGCTGCTGTACGAACGGGGCCGGGGCGTGCCCCAGGATGACAAGGCGGCCGCCGCCTGGTACAGCCGGGCCGCGGCCCAGCAGCAAAGCGAGTCCCTGGCCCGCCTGGGGCATTTCTACCGCGCGGGCCGGGGCGTGGCAAAAAATCCCGGCCGGGCCGTGCTGCTGCTCTACGCGGCGGCCATGAGCGGCGAAGCCGGGGCCATCCGCGAACTGGAAGAAAAGCGCATCACCGTAGTCAACTCTCTGAAACCGAAAATACAGTTACGCGGAAACTATTCACTGCTATACTCCATCTTCCGCAATCTGATGGATAATGCCATCAAGTATAACAAGGAGCAGGGAAAGGTGACCGTACGGATCTTCCAGAAGGACGGCGAGTTCGGTTTCTCCGTGAAAGATACGGGTATCGGTATTCCGGCTTCCGAACAAAAAAAACTTTTCAGAATGCATTTCCGGGGTAGTAATGCTATAAACTCAAAGGTTACAGGTAGTGGCATTGGTCTGCTACTGGTATGGAAACTCGTCCGTTTGCATAAAGGTAAAATTAACTTCAACAGCACGGAAGGTAAAGGTTCCTGCATTAAGGTTATATTCCCGAAAAAAGAAAAATATTATCGTAAAGCCGTTCATAGTCCGAAACCGGGAAGTGAAAAAGTAGTCTATACAGAATCGGGGGTGCCTAAGAATATTTCTTTAAGTACTGTTTATGATACAGCCAGACAGAAACAAAAGCAGAATGGCGATCTTCCGAAAATCTTAATTGTAGAGGATAATGACGAACTGAGAGAGTATCTGCGCAATACACTGTCGGATGATTATACCATACAAGTATGCAGCGATGGTAAGCAGGCACTCGACATCGTTAAAGAATACATGCCTAACATGATCATTTCGGATATCATGATGCCCGAAATGCGTGGGGATGAATTGTGTCACAAATTAAAGAATGATATTGAAACATCACATATTCCCATCATATTACTAACTGCACTGAATAATGATAGAAATATCATTGAAGGATTGAAAACAGGAGCAGACGAATACATTGTGAAACCATTTAATATTGGTATTCTTCGTGCTACGATAGCTAATATCCTTACTAACCGTTCTTTATTGCGCCATAAATATGCCAATCTGGAACTGAACGATGAAGAGAGTGATACAGCTTGCATCAACTGTTCCACCGACATTGACTGGAAATTCATTTCTACTGTCAAGAAGAGTGTGGAAGACAATATGGATAATAGTTCCTTTACAGTTGATGTGCTATGTAACTTACTGAATATGAGTCGCACCAGTTTTTATAATAAAATAAAGGCTCTGACTGACCAAGCCCCGGCAGATTATATCCGACTGATACGCCTGAAACGTGCCGCCCAGCTACTGAAAGAGCAACAGCACAGTATAACTGAGGTTGCCGAAATGACGGGATTTAGTGATGCGAAGTACTTCCGTGAAGTATTTAAAAAGCATTTCAACGTCAGCCCAAGCCAATATGCGAAACAGAAAGAAGAAGATAATAATGGTAAGATGATATAATAACATGAATATTTACTTCGAGGCATTCGGCCTCTTTTCTAAGATAGGACTCTTTACTATAGGAGGCGGCTATGCTATGGTGCCATTGATAGAAGAAGAGATTGTAGATAAACGGAAATGGATTGCCAAAGACGATTTCATTGACTTACTTGCTATTTCCCAATCAACCCCCGGCATTCTTGCAGTCAACATTTCTATTTTCATCGGATATAAGTTAAGGGGAATTCGCGGAAGTATAGTTACCACTTTAGGTACTATATTACCGTCATTCTTCATAATTCTTGCCATTGCGTTATTCTTCCATAACTTCAAAGACAATGTCATTGTTGAACGTATCTTTAAAGGTATTCGTCCGGCAGTGGTTGCATTGATCGCCGCTCCTACATTCAGTATGGCAAAATCAGCCAAGGTAAACCGATACAATATCTGGATACCCGTCGTATCAGCATTGGTCATCTGGTTACTGGACTTCTCCCCTATTTGGGTAATTATCATTGCCGGTGTGGGAGGATACTTGTACGGACGATTGCACCGTCCGAAAGTTAAGAGTTGAAAGTTGGCTGCGCATCATAAATCATAAATTATAAATCATAATTCTTCCATGCTTTATTTACAGTTATTCTATACATTCTTCAAGATCGGTTTGTTTGGCTTTGGTGGCGGATATGCCATGCTTTCTATGATACAGGGTGAAGTGGTCACCCGCTATGGCTGGTTGACATCACAAGAATTTACAGATATTGTGGCTATCAGTCAAATGACACCCGGACCTATCGGAATCAATTCGGCAACATATGTAGGTTTCACTGCTACTGGAAGTGTATGGGGCTCTATCATCGCTACTCTTGCAGTGGTGCTTCCCTCATTCATATTGATGTTAGCCATCAGCAAATTCTTCCTGAAATATCAGAAGCATCCGGTTGTAGAAGCCGTATTCAGTGGATTGCGTCCGGCAGTGGTCGGATTGCTGGCATCAGCAGCATTGGTATTGATGAACGCAGAAAACTTCAGTTCACCCAAAGAAGATATGTACTCATTTATTATTAGCTGCCA